>Ga0209181_10001149_pt1 | contig 47082 bp, 35 predicted proteins | sample MAT05_FD_187208 | JGI IMG/M metagenome (GOLD analysis project Ga0209181, IMG submission 187208) | Freshwater microbial communities from Lake Fryxell liftoff mats and glacier meltwater in Antarctica - MAT-05 (SPAdes) (version 2) | ecosystem: Environmental > Aquatic > Freshwater > Ice > Liftoff... | reverse complement strand
GACGGCGCCCTCCGCGTTCACCCTCCTGGCGCCGATCGCCCAAGCCGCGGCGCTCGAGGTTTTCGCGTGGGCACCGTTCGACGCGGCGGCCCCTGCCCCGGCAGCCCCGGCAGCCCCGGCAGCCCCGCCGCAGTGAGCCCGCTGCGCACGCGCCGCGGGGTATTCATCGGCCGCGTGCGCGGGATCGAGCTGTTTCTCGATCCGTCGTGGTTCCTCATCGCGGCGCTCGTCACCTTCACCCTTGCCTCGGATTTTTTTCCCTCGGTGGTGCCAGATCACACCACCCGCTACTACTACGCGCTCGGCCTTTGCGGCTCGCTGCTTTTTTTCCTCAGCATCCTCCTGCACGAACTCGGCCACAGCGTCGTCAGCCAGCGCTGCGGCATCCCGGTTCCGCGGATCACCCTCATGTTCATCGGCGGCCTCGCCGAAATCTCCCGCGAACCCGACGACGCGCGCTCCGAGCTAAAGATCGCGCTCGGCGGCCCGGCGGTTTCGCTGGTGCTCGTGGGGATTTTTTATGGGCTCGCGGAGCTTCTCGATCGGTTCGACATCGCGGGCCCGGCGCAGGTTTTCCTCTGGCTTTCCGTGACAAATCTGGCCCTCGCCGGGTTCAACATGATCCCCGGTTACCCGCTCGATGGCGGCCGCGTGTTGCGCGCGATCCTCTGGGCGCGGTCCGGCCGGTTGCGCCGCGCCACTTACATCACCTCGCGCATCGGTATCGGCTTTGCCTGGGTGCTCATCGCCCTCGGCGTGAGCCTCCTGCTCATGCCTCCCCATCCCTGGAACGCGCTCGTCTTCGTGCTGATCGGCACGTTCCTGAAGACCGCTGCCCAGCAAGGCTACGACCTCGCGATCCAGCGCGAGGTGCTCGACGGTATTCAGGTCGGCGACGTCATGACGCGCGCTCCCGTGACGATCCCGGATCACCTGCCGCTGAGCCGCGCCGTCGACGAGGTTTTCCTCCTCAATCATCTCGTCGCGTTTCCCGTCTGCACGAGCGAGGGCCATTTCTGCGGAATGCTACGGCTGGCCGCGTTGAAGTCGATTCCGCGCGAGCGCTGGCCCTACACCTCCGTGGCCGAGGTGATCGCCATCGGCGATTCGAGTTCGCTCCGGATCGAGATGCGACGCCCCGCCGCCGCCGCGATGCGCGAACTCAGTGCGCCGGGTCGTAGCATTCTCGCCGTGCTCGACGACGAACGAGTGGTCGGCGTCGTCACCCGCCGCGATCTGCAGCAGTTCGTCGAGATCCGCAACGCGCTGGAGTAAGGCCAGTGCGGTCCCGAGCCGCTCAGCGCGCCAATCGCTACGCGAGAAAACGCGCGAGATTTTCCTGCTCCCAGACCTTCGCGCGGCGAAACCAGCGGAAGCGCCGCTCGCGCTCGAAGAATTTCGCGTGATGCACGATGCGGCGACCGCTGGAGTCGTATTCGTCGCGCACCACTGCGTGACACATCTCGTGGTGGACGACGTACTCGAGAAACCAGCGCGGGATGAAACTGCGGTCGAGGAGCGGGTGAATGCGGATGACCCGGTCGTCTTCCTGGATGGTGCCAAAGACGATCTGATCGCGCGGCTTTCCCTTGCGCCGGCGACCCCAGACGATGCTGTAGCCGCGCAGCCGGTTGCGGAAATAGGCCGCGTTCAGCTTGTCGAAAACGTCGCGAAGATTGAAAAACTGCCCCTGCTCTGGAAAGTCGAACTGCCGCTGCATCGGGAGACGCGGAGAGGCCACCTTTCGCTTGGGCGTTTTCTGCGGTCGTTTGGACTTGGCTGCGGTGCGAGTGCGGTTGGCCATGGTGCCCTTTTGGAGACTTTCGTGGGGAAGGTAACGACCGACCGCAACCCGCTCAAGGATTAGCTTCCCGGAGGCAAAGATTTCCCCGGATCGCCCTTCGGCTGCTCGAGGTTTTTGACCCGATCGAAGAGCTTCGGTAGCCGGCCGAGGTAGGCGAGCCGCTCTTTCGTTTCCCGCATTGGCAAGGCGGGCGTTCCAAACACAAATTCCTCGGCTTCAAGGCTTTTGTTCACCCCGCTCTGGGCGGCCACGATGGCGTGATCGCCGATCTCGATATGCCCGACCACGCCGACCTGGCCGGCGAGTGTGACATAATTACCCAGCTTGGTGCTGCCGGAAATGCCGCTTTGGGAAACGAGCAAACAGTGTTTCCCCACGACCACGTTGTGAGCGATTTGGACGAGATTGTCGATCTTCGTGCCCTCGCCGATGATCGTGCGGCCAAACCGTGCGCGGTCGATCGTGACGTTGGCGCCGATTTCCACGTCGTCCTCGATCTCCACAATCCCGATCTGCGGAATCTTGACGTGGCGTCCGGCGGAGAGTTCGAACCCGAACCCATCGCTGCCCAAAACGGCGCCGCTGTGAATGATGACCCGGCTCCCCAATACGCAGCGCGCGCCGATCGTCACGCGCGGCGCGAGCTGGCAATCCGCGCCGATCACCGCCGCGTGGCCCACGTAACCGTGGGCGCCGATCGTCGTTCCCGCCCCGATCCGCGCCCCCGCCTCCACGACCACGAACGGCTGGATGGAAACTTCGTCTCCAATCACGGCATCCGGCGCGACGACGGCACTGGGATGGATGCCCGGCGCGAAACGAATGGGCGGCGGCGTGAACCTTTCGACCAACTGCGCGAACGCCAGCGAAGGATTCGCGACGCGGATCGCCACGGGCGAAACCGTCTCCGCGAAATCGAGCGGCACGAGCACCGCCGACGCGCGGGAAACCCTCACCTGCGGCAAATAGCGCGCATTGCCGAAAAACGTGATCTCCCCTTCCCCAGCGTCGGAAACCGACGCAGCGCCACGGATTTTTACCGAACCATCGGCCCCGGAAGCAAACTGGCCGCCCACGAGGGCGGCCAATTCGGAAACCGTGAACTCCACGGAGGACAAAGGACTAGGGCTTCTTGGTTTTCGCAGGAGCCGCGACTGCCGGCTTGGCCACGGCGGGTTCGAGCGGGGCATCAGCCGACTTATTCTTATTCAGCGCGGAGACGACGTCTGGGGTGAAATCGTAGCTTTCCTTGGCGTAGAGCAGGATCGGCACGCCGTTGAGGCTCGGGCCGGAACGGTCGAAAACGATGTCGTAACCGTCGGCTTTCACCTTGTCGGCGACGACCTTGTTGATCTCATCGACGATCCCACCGCGCATGCGGACGGATTGTTCCTGAAGCTGCTTCTCGCGGGAGGATTGAAACTCGCGAATCTCGCGATCCATCGTCTGGAGTTCGCCCGCCTTTTCGGCGCGGACCTTGGCCTTCTGATCCTTCGCTTCCTTGCTCAGTTCGGGCTTGGACACGTCCTCGTCGAGTTTCTTGACCTCATCGAGCAGCTTCTTGGCCGTCTCCATGCGCTCCTCGAGTTCCTTCTTCGCGTTGTTGCGCGCCTCGTTGATTTTGGACTCGGCGTCCTTCGTTTTGTAGTAGCTCTCGAAGACTTTCTTCATGTCGACGGTGCCGATGCGGATGGTGACCGACTGCGCGAGCGCGGAGGCCGGGGCCAGCGCGAAAACCGCGGCGGCGAGGGTGAGAGCGAGGTATTTTTTCATGCTTGGATGGATGGGGTCGGAAATGGAGAGGCTGAGACGCGAGGCCGGTCGAACCGTTCAAACTCCGCGGAGGCGGTTAAAACTGGTAGCCGATATTGAACTGAAACTTGCCGCTGGAATCGTTGAACTTGTCCGCCTGGACGGGGATACCGTAATCGAGGCGCACGGGGCCGATCGGCAAGTCGAGGCGGACACCGATGCCCACGTCGCTGTTGACCGAACTGCCGAAATCAAAGCTGGTGCCGCCTACCGAACCCGCATCGTAGAACACGGCGCCGCGGATTTTATCCATGATCGGGAAGGTGTACTCCGCCGTCAGGCGCCAGAGCGAATTGCCGCCGATCGGTTCGCCGTCCTCGTCTTTCGGGCCCACGTCGCGGAACTTGAAACCGCGCAGGTTGTTCGCACCGCCGAGGTAGAGGCGGTCGAAGATCGGCACGCGGTCGCCTTCCGCCCAGGTGCTCACGCTCGCGACTTCGCCGGCGAAGGTGAGGATCGTATCCCACGGGAGCAGGATGTATTTGGTAGCCTCGAGGTCGAAGCCATAGATGTCGGTCTTGCCGCCGAGGAAGCCGCCCGCGACGTACGCCGAAAGATCGAGGACCTCGCCGCGGCGGGTGAGGAAGATGGAGTCGCGCGTGTCGTAACGAACGCCGGTGGAAATCTCGCTCTTCAAGCGATCGCCCTGCTCGTCTCGGATTGTCTGCGAGGCTTCGGAATCGACATTCTGGATGCCGACGTTTTCCAAGCGGTAACCGACGCGGCCGGAAACGAACTGGCCGAAACGCTTGCGCGCCGTGATGTCGAAGCCGTAGCGGCGCTCGTCGTAGACCGACGAAGTGAACGAAGCCTCGCGGTAGAACACTTCGCCACCGAGCGAAAGTTCGCGATCGAGGAAGTAAGGCTCGGTGAGCGCGATGACGAAGTCTTTGCGCTTCGTGCCGTACTGGACGCGCATGCGGAACTTCTGGCCACCGCCCGTGAGATGAGGCCAGCGGGTCACGTCGAAGTTGCCCTGCGTGATTTCTGCGAAGCCGAGCAAATTCTCGATCGAACTGAAGCCGGCGCCGAAGTTGAACGAACCGGTGCGCTTTTCCTCCACGAGCACGTTGAGATCCTTGCGGCCGGGCACCAGCGTGTCGGACGGATACGCCTCGACCTTCGAAAAGTAGTTCAGGTTGCGCAGACGCTCTTTGGACGCATCTACCCGCACCGTGTTGAACACGTCGCCGGGGGCGACCGCAAATTCGCGGCGGAGCACTTTGTCCTTCGTCCGGGTGTTGCCGGAAATATTGATCCGTTCCACGTAGCTCTGGACGCCTTCGTCCAGCGTGAAGGTCACGTCCACCATCTGGCTGCCGCTCGGCGCCGTGTTCGCGCCCGCTTGGAAATCGATGTATCCGCGCGAACCGTAGAGATCCTGGATGGACTTCACATCGGCGCGAACCGCTTGCGGCGAATACACTTCACCGGAGCGGATTTTCGCCAGCTTCGAGATTTCGTCCGGGGTGAAAACGGCCGCACCCGTGTAGGTCACCTTGCCCACACGATACTGAGCGCCCTCGGTAATCGGGAACACCACATCCACCCGAGCCCCATCGGTCGTCACCCGCGGCGCGCCGACCTGAGCGTCCACGTAACCCTTGCTCTGATAGAGTTCGCGGATTGATTTCACGTCCTCGTCGAGCAGGTCGTTGTTCAGCCGTCCTGATTTGGAAAAGATGTTCAGCAGCGACTTCGGCTTGGTCTTCACCACCTTGGCGATGTCACCGGTCTTGATCGCCGAGTTGCCCTCGAATTTCACCGAGCGGATCGCCGTCTTCCCGCCCTCGTCGATATTAAAGACGACCCGCGCCTTGCCGAGCTTCTCGTCGATTTCGCTCTTCGCGCTCACCGACACCTGGGTGAAGCCCTTGGTCGAATAGTAGTCGGCGATCTTCTGCCGATCCTGCTCCACCGCCGATTCATTCAGCGTGTCCTTCGGCTTGGTGCTGATCTCCTTGCGGAGGCGGCTCTCCTTCACCTGCGAAGCGCCCTGGATCACCACTTCGGTCACCTCCGCCTTGGCCTGTACGACCACGATGACCTTCACACCGTCGCTCACCGGCTCGCCGAAAATGCGGACGTTCGAGATGTTCCCCGTGTTGTAGAGACTGCGGATGTCTTCCTCCACCGATTGGTCGGAATACGGCCGGCCCACCCGCGTCCGCATGTTGGCCAGAATCTTCTCCTTCGCCACCGCGCCCCCTCCCGCGTACTGCACGTCGATTTGCCGAACGATCGGCGCGGAGGCTGGTGCCGGTTGCGGTGCCTGAGCCAGGGCCTCGCTGACGAGGGCAATGGAGGTGGCAAGAACCGGAATCAGGGAACGAAAATTCATGGGTGTGGGCGTCTCGAATCTGGGCTCGGCGGGTGCTTCCGGGCGTGAATCCGGCGTATAAGAGACATTGAGGTAGGGATCGTCAAGCGCCCATTTGGCACGAGTCGCGGGGTCCGGAAACCTTGCACAGACCAGCTTTTTCGGGGATCGAGGGTGGTTTTGAACGTTCCAGCGCGACCAAAATTTTGCGCGCCAAAATCCGGCACGCGGCAGCGGACGTTTTCATCCTGCCGCGGCCGCTTTTTGCCCCGCCCTTCCGCTCGTCCCTTCCCGGAAGTCCGCCTGCTTTTTGGTTGTGCTCCCGATTTCCCCGAACCACGCTCACCCCCGCCATGGAAATTGCCGGAACCGTCAGCGCGCTCTTGAGCGACAAAACCCGAGCCCTCCGCTCGATCCAACCCACCGCCACGGTTTTCGCCGCCATCGAGCTCATGGCCGGCGAAAACATTGGCGCCCTCCCCGTGATGGAAGGCGCCCGACTCGTCGGCATCATCTCCGAACGCGACTACACCCGGAAGGTCATCCTCCAGGGCCGCTCCTCGCGCGAAACCCCGGTCAGCCAGATCATGACCCGCGACCCGCAGACCGTGAGCCCCAACGACTCGATCGGCCAGTGCATGCGGCTGATGACGGAACAACGCGCCCGGCACCTTCCCGTGGTCGAAAACGGCGCCCTCGTCGGCATTCTCTCGATCGGCGACGTGGTGAAGTGGGTGATCTCCGCGCAGACGGCGACCATCGACCAGCTTACGAAGTACGTTTACGGCGAGATGTGAACGCAGGCGGGAAATTTTCCGCCGCCGCCCGTCATTTCGCTTGCACGCCCCCAGCGGCAGCGATAGTAAACGCGACTCCCGAGCCGGGACCGGCTCACGGCAAAAGCATCGCTAGCTCAATTGGCAGAGCAAATGACTCTTAATCATTAGGTTCTTGGTTCGATTCCAAGGCGATGCACCACCTCTCCTCCCGCCGGTTTCCCGTTCACCGCCGGCAGGCGCGCCCTGTTTTCGGGAGAGGAAAAGGCGCGGGTAAGCCGCGGATTTTCCGCCCGCACATTGGCTTCCGGATCGTCCTCCCCTAAAAGCGAACCGCGCAGCCACTCAAAGCTGCGCGGTTCTTGACCCAACAACACAAACACCAATAGGAAAGATGTTACGCGCGCCGGGCGGGTATGCAAATTTTGGGTTCCTTGTTTTGCGGGAATTTTGCAGTGCGCCGGCTATCGCGCCGCTGGTTCGTCGAAGAAAATTCCCTGCCGGTCGAGAACCGTGCCCGTCACCAGCCAGAGCTGGCTGATGCTCTTGTTAAACTCCGCGATGGTCCCCAGTTCGCGGCTGCGTGCGTCGCCCAGCCGCCGCGACTGCTCGATCAGCTCGAAGCTGGAAAGCTGCCCCTCCTCCAGCCGCTTGGAGGCGACGCGCACCGCCTCCTCGTTCAGCTCGCGCGTCTTCCGCGCGGTATCGACGCGCTGCTGATTGGTGAGGATGCGGCTGATCACGGTGTCCACGTCCACGCCCACGGTCAGCTCGGTTTGTTTGATTTTAATGATCGCCTGCTCCTTGAGGCTCGTCACGAGATTGAGCTGCGCCCGTTCCCTCACGAAGCCCCACGGAATCTGCACCTGCACACCCGCGCTCCACTCCGGCGTGCTCCCATCCCTCGCCTGCTCGAACGAATCGGCGTAGCTCCCCTGCAGGCCGTTCAGCCCGTACGTCCCCACGAGGTCGATCTGCGGCCAGAGCTGGTTGCGTGCGAAGCGCAGGCGGATCTCCTGCACTTCGGCATCGAGCAGCGCGGATTGATAATCGTAGCGGCGGGCCAGTGCCGTCTGCATGAGTTCGGAGCGGTCCATCTTCGGCGCCAGGAGCCGCGGCGCGGTCGTCGGGATGAAGATGCGGCGCTCCTCCAGGTTCAGCTCCCTGAGCACCAGCCGCTTGAGCGCAAACTGCCGCTCCATGAAAAGCCCTTTGGAAATGAGCAACGCCTCGCGATCCGTGCTCACCTGCACCTCGGCCTGCTGCACGTCGAGCGGCGACATGAAGCCGAGTTCGAGCCGCCGTTTGTTTTGCTCCAGCAGCTTCTGGCCGCTGCGGATCGTCTCCTCGCGCAGCTCCACGTCGCGCATTGCGTAAAGCATGTCGTAGTAGGTCGCGATGACGGTCTGGACGATGGTGGAAACGCGCAGCTTCCACGTCAGGATCTGCGTCTTCTTCCCGAGCCGGGCGATGCGCAGTTCGGCGAGGTTCGCGTTCGGGCCGAAGTTGCGCAGCAGTGGCTGGATCAACGTGACGGTGGCCGAAGTCGCGTACTCCGGGAAGACGGTGCGGATATCGCCGCTGAAAGTGTTCCGCAGCCGGTTGGCCTCGACCTGAAAACCGTAGCGCATGCCCCACGGTGTCCGGCCCTGAAGACCGGTGCTCACGCGGTCGTTTTGCTGATCGAAAACGGTCGCGCTTTGGAAGACGGAGTTCGTCACCGGGGACACCGCCGACGTGTTGAGCCCGCTGGTGGCCTGGGTGAGCGCCGCCGTCGCCGCGGCGAGCTGTTGGTTGACGGCAGCGAGATTGGCCCCGTTGCTGCCGAGATCGGGCTGCGCGGCGACGGCGGCCCGCAGCGCCACGTCGGCGGCGATCGCCGCGGCCTGGGCCGCGGTGGCGGCCGTATTGGCGTTGATCGCGGTGCTCTGGTTGGCGATCAACGCATTCTGCTGGTTGATCGTATCCACCTGCTGGGCCTGCCGCACCTGCTCGGTGGAGGTAAAGTCGCCCACGTTCTGCGGCCGCCGGATGGATTCGCGGATCGCATTCGCGCTGAAGGTCGGATCGAACTGACCCACCGCCGACCGCCGCCGCGCTTCCTCGATCTGGATCCCCACATGCTCGAACTTGGCGTCGAGATTGTTCTGCAGCGCCATCTCGATCGCCTGCTCCAGCGTGAGCATCTCCGCCTTCGTCCCCGGCCCGAAAAACTCCACCCCGATTCCCGCACCGCCCGCCACGCGAGTGCCCGCATTTTCCGCCGCACGGACGCAGGTGGCGAGGAGCAGGAGGAGGGCGACGATCCGAAACATGCGCGGTGGTGTAGGGGCTGGCGGGAGGCTCGGCAAGCGGCGGGGCTAGAATCGATAATCGAGGCTCACGAGATCGAGCAGGCTTTGCAGGACCATCTTTCCGAACGGCCGTTTGCCGGCGTAGATCACCGCACGGCCGGTCATGCCCGGGCGGAGTTGCGCGTCGGGATTCTGCACGTCGATCTGCGCGGCAAAGATCCGCTCGACCGGCACTTCGTGGCCTTCGTTATCCAGGTAGGTGCTCACGTCACCCGAGCGTTTCGCGGAAAAGGCCGCCGGCATGTTTTTCGTGATCGGGACCAGCGGCGCATTCACGATTTGCCCGTTGAACGCGCGGCCCGGATACGCGTTCGCCTTGAAGTCGACCCGCTGCCCCGCCGCGATGTAGCGCACCTGCTTTTCGTTGAGCGGGATCTTGATCCGGATGGGATCCAGCGGCGTGAGTTCACAGAAAAGTTCCCCGCTCCGGAGCAGTTGCCCGGTCTTGTGTTTCAGGTCCTTCGTCAGCACCAGGCCCTCCCGCGTCGCCCGCACCTCGAGTTGTTCCACGTCGCGGCGCGCGCTCGCCGCTTCCGCCACGTAGCGTTTGCGCAGGTTTTCGAGCTGCTGCTGCTCGGCCGGCTTGTCGAGCCCCAGCGCGCGTTGGAGCTGGCCTTCGGTGGAACGCAGCCGCTGCTCGGTCATCACGAGTTTTTGCCGCAGCTCACGATTTTCCATCCGCGCGATCACCTGCCCCACCGCCACACGATCGCCTTCCTTCACCAGCACTTCCTCGACGAAGCCCACCACCTCCGGCCGCACCTGCTCGGGCTCGGCCAGTTCGATCGCGCACACGCGCTTGATCTTCAGCTCCATCGGCACAAAACAAAAGACGAGGAACGCCGCGAGCGGCAGGCCAAAGACGGCACCGATGCGGCGCCAGCGGCCGCCGGGTTTCAAGTCTTCACGGGTGAGTTTGAGCTGTTGCACGAAGTGGAGGAGCGGGACACCCACCCAGCCGATTCCGGCGAGCCAGGCAAACCAATCTGAGAGCCCCTCGAGTCCGAGCGGCTCCAGGTGAGGCTTCATAAAGATGATCAGGTTGTAAATGATCCAGTAGCCGTAGATCCACGAGAGGATCGCGTAGGTGTAAAAGAGCCAGAGCCGCTTCTTCGGCAGCGGCAGGCGCGAGAGCATCGCCTCGCTGTGGTTCGACCCGAAGAGCACCTGGTTGATCTTATGCTGGATCAGCGCGCGCGATTTCCCCTGCAGATTCGGCACCTCGATCAGGTCTGTCATGATGTAATAACCGTCGAAGCGCATCAGCGGGTTGGCGTTGAAGAGGATCGTCGAGACCGAGGCGATGAGGATGATGTTGAACAGGAAATCCTTGAACCAGCCCGGCTGCACCACCGCCCACAGAAACACCGCCAACGCCGCAAAGATCAGCTCCACGTAAATGCCCGCGGCCGACACCAGGATCCGGTGTTTGCGGTTCGGCATCACCCAGGAATCCGTCACGTTCACAAAAAAGTACGGCGTGAAGACCAGCGACATGAAACCCACCTCGTGGACCTCCCCGCCGAAGTGTTTGCACGTCAGCCCGTGCCCGAGTTCATGCACGCTTTTGATCAAAATCGTCGTCACCCACATCAGCGCGAGATTTTCCCAGTGGAAGATGTTCGCGAACGCCTCATCGAGACCCTCCGCATTCTGGAGGAAGACGACCACCCCCGCCGCGATCAGCGCGATCGAGATCCACATCGCCTGCTTCGTCCAGATCCACCACATCGGCCGCGCCATCGCGCCGAAAATCTTGTCCGGATCGAACAGCGAAAAGCGGAAGAAAAACACCTTGTTCGTCAGCGCGTAGAGCCCGCCTTTCTTTTTCTTCGCCGTCTTCGCCGCATCGAAGCGCGCCTTTAGCCGCATCCCCTGCACGCTGAGAAATTGCAGCATCGCCAGATCGTTCGCGAAGCGCAGCACCCGCTCGTTCACCTCCTCCGCCGTGTAATCCAGCCGGACATGCGGAAACCGCTGCTGATACGCCACCCGCACCTGCCCAAACGTGCGCACCCCATCGAAGAGCGTCGCGAGGTAATAATCCTCATCCGTCATCCGGAAGTACTGCAGCGAGATCGGATCCTTCACCACATAGTAAGTCCGCCCCTCGTAGCGCTGCTGCGTGATGAGTAGATCCCGCCGCAAAGGCGGCATCACCACATGCTCCTGCTGCGGCGGAGGCGGCGGGGAGATGGGCTCGGGGTGGGCGGCTACGGCAGACATGGGAGGAACTTATGCGTGATGAGTGAAGCGGGATGAAAGGCACTTCCGTGAGCAGTCCTCATTTTCACCCTCAGACCGAAAAGTCATTTCAGCTTGGCAAAATCCGCCACCCCGCGCATGCCCGCCTTGATCTTGTGATCCGCGTTATCCACCAGCACCTTCACCCGGAAGAGCCCGCTCCCCGCGTCGATCCGCGGATCGATGAACGACACCCGACCCACGAAATCCTCCGGCCCCAGCACCGCAAACCGCACCGGGATTCCCTGATCCTGTTTCACCGTCTGCATCATTTTCGGGTCGAGGTAAAACTGCACGTAGACCCGATCGATGTTCACCACATCCAGCAGCTTCTCCACCCGATCCACCGCCTCGCCCACCTCCTTGTATTTCTTGACCACGATCCCGCTCAGCGGCGCGCGGATCGTCTTCTCCTTCAAGCGCACCTCCGCCGCCGCCAGTTGGATCTTCGCCAGTTCCAGCTCCGTCTGCTTTTCCAGTGCCACCTCCTTCGAGCCGATCTTTTCATTAAAAAGCTTCTGCGCCCCCTCCGCCGTGAACCGCCGCTGCTGCACCACCTGCGTCGCCTGCTGCACCTCCAGCACCTCCTTCTCCTTGCGCAGTTCGATCAGCACCTGATTTTCCTTCACCGTATCCCCCTCCTCCACCAGCACATGCTCGATCACCTCCTGCAGCACCGGCGAACTCACACTCACCTGCTTGATCGGCAACACCAGTCCTTGGGTATCTTCGGCCAAAATAGCCGCCGGCAGCGCGAGGAAACAGAGGAGGAGGGAATTTCGGAGCATCGGGGAAATTGGGAGATTAAAGATTTATCGCCTAACCGGGCGGGATCAAGCGATAATCCCCCGCGGCCCGGACAGAAATGCCAAAATGCGTTGACCGTGGCGCGGATGGGCTGGCCGATCCGCCGATTTGGAGTTCCTACTATGGGCCGGAAAGGGAAGCAGTCGGGGAAGCAACGCGGCAAACCATTGACCGATGCACCGCGGCGCAGTGGGATGCGGGGCCATGTCCGAACACTTCGCCACGATCCAGTGGACCCGCAACGGTCCTGATTTCCTCAAAGGGCAGTTTTCCCGCGAACATACGTGGAGCTTCGACGGCGGGGTGACGATCGCCGCTTCGCCCTCGCCAGCCGTGGTGCCGGCGCCGTGGTCGAACGCGGCCGGCGTGGACCCGGAGGAAGCCTTCGTAGCGTCGCTCGCGAGCTGCCACATGCTGACCTTTGTGTGGCTGGCGTCGCGCAAGGGTTTCGTGGTGGAGAGCTACCGCGACGCGGCGGCGGGGACGATGACGAAGAACGAGCGTGGCGTGCCGTGGGTGAGCCGGGTGACGCTGCACCCGGAGATCGTGTGGGGCGCAGAGAAACGGCCGACGGCGACAGAACTGGACGCGCTGCACCACGCGGCGCACGAGCAGTGTTTCATCGCGAACTCGGTGAAGACCGAGATCGTCGTGGCCGCAGCGGCGGGCTAAGCGCGCGCCCGACGCCGACGCGCAAAGCCACCGAGCAGCGCGCACATTCCGAAAAGAGCGGTGGACACTTCCGGCACCGGCGCGATGTCGTAGCCGATGAGGTCGAACGCGCGGAAGTCGGCCTCGGTGGGCAGGAAAATCTGGCCCGGCCCGATGGTCGGATCCATCGCCCCGATAAAAAGGCCGGTGAGATCGGCGTCCTTCCAGTGGCTCGCCTGGCGCCCATCGGAGCCCGGAAAGTTGCCGCTCGAGCCGGTAGACATGCCCCACTCGGGGATGGCGCCAGTGATCTGATCGGTGACGGCGTTGACGCCCGGGACGAGGCTGCGGGCGAAGGTGGAAAATTCCGCGGAGGTCGAGGGGTCCGTGGCCGTGTTATTGGCAAAGCGAAAGAAATCCAGCGTCGTGGGGCCGGCGCTGATGGCACCGTTGTCCACGCTGTCGACCATGGACGAGAAGCCAAGGATATGGCCGATCTCGTGGAGGGCGACGCTCTCAAAGTCGAACAGCCCCGCACCGATGCCGTTGCTGCGGTCGAAGTCGAAAGCAAAGTCCGAACTGAACGTGATCGTGCCATCGAAACTTCCCCCTAACTGATCGATGCCGGGAATTCCGAGGGCCTTCGCGTTCGCCTTGTTGATGAACGCGTCTGTGCTGAGCGTGACGCCGTTCGGGACGGTCGCGGGAAACAAGCCCACGGGCATGAAGGCGACGATGCCGTCGTCGGCCTCGTCCGCGGCATCCGCGACGAGCGGGTTGCGGACCGCGGCGTAGGCACCTTGAAGGAGGACGGAACTGGCGCTGCCGAGGACGTTCGACCCGAGCGAGGCGAGGTTGGCGCTGATCAGCACCGTGATGGGATCGGAGATGCGGCTCTCCCAGGCCTGCGCGGCCCGATTGAATGCGGCGAGCGCCGCGCCATTCGAGGACAACGCGGCGCCGGGAACGATGGCGATGTCGAAAGTGCCGAGATTCAGTGGCGGCGGAACTACCGGGCTGACCGTGAGCGAACTGCCGGTCTGGGGGACAAAGATATTGTCCACAAACTGGCCCGCGTAGACCAAGCCGCTGGCCGAAATGGGATGAGCGGGAGGCGTGATGCCGAACTGGGCCGAGGCGGTGGAAGCGCAACCGATCACGAGCGAAAGCGCACTGACGAAAGGAAGTGGCGTGGACATTTTCATAAAGAAAGGGGGCGAAAGCGGTGGACCGTAACTGCTGGATGGTCCGCAGGCGACTTGAAACCGGGGACGCCAGCGAAAAGTGTCGCTCTCAAGGAAGCTGGTAATCCGGCTGGCCGCCCGGCAGCGAGGCGACGAGGGCACCGAGGGCGCAGGCGTGTTCGAGGATGGCGTGGGTGTCGCCCGGCGCCTTGAGCAGGCCGAGGACGAAAGCGGCGGTGAAAGCGTCGCCCGCGCCGATCGTATCCTGCACGATGATCTCGGGGGCAGCAGCGTGAACGAGCGCGCCGTCACTCCACGCCACGGCGCCGCGTTCCCCACCCGTGACGCAGATGCGGCGGCAGCCGGTCGCGGCGGCGAGCACTTCGATGGCGGGGCGCAGGCTTTCGGCCCAGGAGCCGGCGACCGGCGCGCGGCCGCTGAGGACGGCGAGCTCGTGTTCGTTGAGCTTCAGCCAATCGGCGCGGGTGGCGAGGGCGAGGACGAGTTCGCGTTCGTCGAACGGCGCGCGGAGATTCACGTCCATCACGCGGAGCAGTTTCGGGGTGGCGAGGAGTTCGTCGAGCGCGCCGCGATTGGCCGCGGTGCGCGCGGCGAGCGAACCGAAGACGATGGCCTCCGCCCCGAGCACGGCGGCGCGCCATTCGCCCGCGCCGGCGATGTCGTCCCACGCCACGGGTTCCTCGATGGTGTAAGAGGGCTGGCCGCTGGCGTTGAGGGCGACGGTCACGACACCGGTGGGCAGGCGGCGCTGGCGGTGGATAAATGTGGTGTCGAGCCCGCGCGCGGTGAGGTAACTGAGGATTTCATCGCCGAGCGCATCGGCGCCGACGGCGGAGATCATGCGTGGATCAGCGCCGAGCCGGGAGAGGTGATACGCGACATTGAGCGGCGCCCCGCCCGGCAAACGGCCGGTGGGCAGGCAATCCCAGAGGACTTCGCCGAAGCAGAGGATGCGGTGTGGGGGACGGGATCTCATACGCGAAGCGGAATAGCAGAACCCTCGCTCGGCTCGAAGCGCGAATGTCGTGCGCCGGGGAGCACACGCGTCTCGCGTGTTGGTTTCGGCGTCCCCGCCGAAACGAACTTCCTGCGGCGCACATTGCCTGAAGGCTGCACCGTTTCGCCATTCGCGCCCAACGAAAGTGCGTTGCGGCGAGACGCCGCGACCAACCCTCGGGACGCGTGTGCTCCCCGGCGCGCCCTACTTCTTCGCCTCGAGCGGGTGCTCCTTCAGGATCTCCTCGACCATGTAGAACATGGTGCGATCCTTCGTCGCTTCGCGGATCACTTTCACCTGATCGGCTTTCACCGCCGGCAGGTCGTTGCCGAAGGATTGGTTCACATACGTGATCACGCCGGCAACTTCTTCGTCCTTGAGCAGGCCGGCGAAGCCCATCATCGGCGGGGTGCCTTTGGCCGGACCGTATTCCTTGCCTTGGAATTTCAGCGGGCCGTAGAGCCCCTTGAGCACGATCTTGATGCTGCGCTCGGGGTCGTGCAGCCAGTCGCTCTTGGCGAGGCCGGGGTAGGTATTGTCCACGCCTTTGCCGTCGGCCTGATGACAGGTCACGCAGTGCGCTTCGCGGTTGAAGACTTCGCGGCCGAGGTTGTAAAGCGCGGTGTCCGCCTTGGAGAGTTTCTTGTCGGTGGGGCCGTACTTCGCATCCGGCTGTGCGCGCAGGCGGGCGGCGAGGAGCGGGTCTTTGGCCACGACATCCTTGCCCTCGGGCAGCGACGTGAGCTGCTTCATCGTCTCCTTGAAGCAGTAGTCGATATAGTAATCTTTTTCGGCGCCCACGAGCTTCGCGAAGTCGATCGCTTTCATCGTGTCGTTGCCGCGGAAAAAGCTCAGCGTGCGCACCGCTTCGAGCCGCACGCGGGGCGCGGGGTCCTTGGCCGCGGCACCCACGAGATCGAGCGCGCCGGGCACGCGGTCGCGCCAGTAGCAGAGCACGCGCACGGCCTGCGCGCGGGCGCGGGGTTCGGGCGATTTCAGCACGTCGTTGAGCAGCGCGAGATTGACCACGTTGTGCCACTGGTGGACCCACAGCGCTTCGAGCCGGTGGTGCTCGTAATCTTTGTCCGCCTTGTCGAGCGCCTTCTCCCATTTCTGGGTCGCGGCGATGACTTGTTTCGAGTCGTGGGTATCGAGCTCGATCTTCGCGCGAAGGCGCACGTTGTCCTCATGCTCCTTGAGCAGTTCGAGCAGTTTCTCCACGGGCTGGCCGGCGATGACTTTCGGCGTGAGCAACGGGCGGCTCGGATAGGTCACGCGATAGATGCGGCCGTGTTGATGATCGCGATTCGGATCGCGGAGATGATGCTGGAGATGGCCGATGAGCATCTGCGCCCAGTCCATCACATAGATCGAACCATCCGGCGCCACGGCCATGCCGCTGGGGCGAAAGTTCGGGTTCTTCTGCACGTCGGTCTGCAAGAGCCCAGGCTCGATCGTCTCACCTTTGATCCCCGAGCCGTCTTCCGTGATCTTTGCGCGGAAGATGCCCTGATAGCTGATCACGTTCGCGTTCAGAAAAGTGCCCTGCCAGTCCTCGGGGAAGTGCCGGCTGCTCAGGATCGCCGTGCCGGGACACGGGCGCGATGGCCGATTCCAAAACTGCTTCATCCCCGGATGCGCGCCGCTGTCGAGGTGCCCGCTGAAGGCCGGCCCGAAGTAGTTCGCATTGCCCGTCGCGTCGGTAATCAGGTCGTTGCCCCAGTAGTCGAAAACGCGCCCGTGCGGATTCGCGAAGCCATACGGCACATGCCGCTGAAACTTGCTCGTGCGCGGCTCGTAGCGATAGATCGCGCCGTTCACGTTGCGCACCGGGCCAGTGATCGTCTCCACATTCGTCCGGTGGAAAACGCCGTCGCTGAAGTAGACCGCGCCGCCCGGCTCGTAGCAGATCGAGTTCGTCTCGTGATGCGAATCCGCCGCGTCCAGCCCGTGGACGATCCGCTCCTTCCAGTCGCCCTTGCCATCGCCATCCGTATCGCGCACGAACCACATGTCCGGAGACTGCATCACGATCACGCCGTCTTTATAAAGCTGGAAGCCCGTCGGGCAGTTCAGCCCGTCGAGGAAGGTCGTGCACTTCGTGAACTTGCCGGTCTTCGGATCGATGTCGAAGACCAGCAGCTTGTCGAAATTTTTCGTCGTCGGCATCGTCTCCGGATAGGTCGGCCACGCCGCGACCCACAGGCGGCCCTTCGCGTCGAAATTCATCTGCACCGGATTCACCAGCTCGGGAAATTCCTTTTCCGACGCGATGAACTCCACCTTCGTCCCCTCGGGCGAAGTGATGTGCTGCAGCGCTTCCTCGCCGCCGAGGTACGGGATCGCCTCCTTGCGGTTCGGCGGCGTGAGGTCCACCGGCGGCAGATTGTCGTCCTTCACCTCGAAGGTCTTTCCTTTCGCCAGCGCCCACACGAGCTGATCGCGGTTCGCCGTCTTCACATCGCGCTGCGCCAGCTCCTGGCCGAGGATCGTCGCATTGTCCACGCCCTCGTATTTGATCCGCGAACGGCCGCCGAAAATATTGTACTGATCCACCGTCCGGTAGCGGTGATGCCACTGCACATTCTTCTCCAGCACCGCCGCGCGGAGCTTCTCGATTTCCGCGTCGATCTTCGGCGCATCCTTCCCGAAAAGAGCGCGGAACTGCACCGGCGCGAGCGCCTTGTCGCCTTCTTCGCTGAGGTGAATGCCATTGATCGTCAGCGGATACGTAGCCTTCGTGTAGAGCTGCTGCGAAGCCGCGAAGAGATCGACGAACGGCACCGCGTTCGCCTTCGCCACCTCCATCATGGCCTGGGTGTAAAGCGCGAGATTCTTGTTGTTCGCGGAGCCGTCCGGGTAGTTCACCGGATCTTTCCGATCCTCATGCGCGATCGGCGAGAAGAGCACGATCCGCGGCTTGCCCTTGCCGAAATCCTGCTCGAGCAGCCCCTTCAAATAAGCATCCAGCTCCTTCTTGAAATCCGCCAAACCCGGCTCGCCCTTGAACGACTCGTTGAAGCCCCAGTAGGCCAGAATCACGTTCGCGTTGAAATCCGTGCCCGCCTTGTAGACCACGTCCGCCTTGCCCACCGTCACCTTCACGTCGCCTTTCTTCAGCCCGAGGAAGTATTCCGTCGGCGGCACCTCGTCGGACCGCGGACGCAGATTCACCTCATCCGCCGCGAAGCCCAGATTGCGCACCGTGAGATCGAGATCGGGATACGCCTTGTGCATCAGCGTCTCCAGCCACGCGTGATGCTGTTGCCGATCGGCGAGCCCGCTACCCACGATGGCGACGTTGTCGCCTTTCTTGAGTTCGAGGGGCGCCGCGCGCAGGAGGCTGAACGAGGCGAGCACAAGAGTGCAGACGAGGGTGCGGATTTTCATGGGGAGGGGGCGAACCGGAGGACGGTGTAGCGCATACATGTCCGCCGGGCCACAACCCTTAGCTGCCGCGGGAAACAAACGCGCGCGGCGCCACCGCCAGCCGCGTCGCGCATCCGTTTGCTTCCGGGGCTTGCGCGATGCTCCGTTTCACTCCTCTATGGGGCAGAGGTGTCCCCATCATGAACGAAATCGACCTGGCGACGAAGTCGCTCTCGTGGATCGTCGCGCCGTTAGGAATCCTCGTCGCTGCCTGGATGTTCGCCGTGCTCTACGTCGCGATCATCCGCTCTCTCATGGACGCGGTGAAATCCTTCTGCGAAGCCCGCCGCATCCACCGCGAGTGCCAGAAGCTCGAAGCCACCGCGTCCCATCCTACCGGCCAGACCTCGCAACAGCTCGTCTGGCTGCGGCGGGATCGCGACCGCTGCCAAGCCGAGACGCTTGAAGACGTTCGCAACGCCGGCCTGCAATTCGTCAAGTCCACCGTGCCTTTCCTCGCCATCCTCGGCTTCGGCGTCCTGCTCGCCACTCCGTGGAATCCGGCCAGTTCGCCCGTCACCTACCTCTCCGGCATCCTGAGCCCGGACACGCCCGCCGATACCTCGCTTGAATTCATCGCCGACGCCGGCCTCCGCTTTCAGTCGAAGATCGCCGACCTCGAAACGCAGATCACCGCCCTGCGTGCCGAGCGCGATGCCGCTACCGCCCAGCTCGCCGCGCTGAAAACTGCCGTCGCCAATCCCGGCCTCACGGCCAGCCAGCGCCGTGCCCTGGCCGCCGCCCCCGAGCGTCCCGACGACTCCACTCGTCCCGCGCCGCCGCCCATCACCACCACCGGCGCGCCCGCCATCTCCACCACCTACTCCGCCTTCACCCCGCAGGCCTCCACCCCGGCGCCGCCGCCGCCCCCGCGCCGATCCGACAAAGTGGCCCGCTCCCGCGAAATCCTCACCGAGCTCACCGCCCGCTGGGCCTCCTGCGCCAACGAACTCGAAACCCTCTCCACCCGCGGCCCCGGCGGCGCGAAATTTTCCAACTGGGTCCAGCCCCGCCTGCTCAGCCTGCTGCGCAGCGAGACCGAAAAGGAAACCTCCACCAATCTCCGCGAGCTCCTCGCCGCCTTCGATACCGACAAACCCATCGTCGCCGCCTCCCCCACCTTCACCCGCGTCGACCAGCTCCTCCGCCAGCTCGAGATCCTCATCTTCGGCCTCCCGCCGACGCCCGCCTCCGCTCAGCGCTAGCGAGCCATTTTCATCCTCATCCTCGTCCTCGTAATCTTCCTCGTTCTGCACTGAGGACGATTTCGACGACGGGAAATTGATGAATCGCGCATTCCGCACGAGACCCGCCGCAACCACCTAAAACGTCACGTTCAGCGTGATCGATCCGAAGAGCGCCCCCTCTTCCTGCCCGTCGAACTCCTCCGTCCGATACGTCACCGCGTAGGTCACCTTCGTGTTGTGATAATTCAGCGACGTCCCCACGCTCACGTCCGCCACCAGCGGCTTGCGATCCACCGACGCACTGTCGCCAAACGTATTCCCATCCAGGAAAACATTGTGCGCCACCGCCCGGCCATCCGCCCGCGCGAAGACATACAGGCCGAGATCGAAACGCGAACGCTCCGCCGCCTGCCCGCGCTCCACCGGCGTCGAAGTCGTCGCCGCCGGGCCGATCCCCGCCGTCCCGAAATCATCCGGCAGATTCAGCCCCACCCGCAGCTCCCCGCCGAGATTCGCAAACGTATACACATTCCCCACCGCCGCCCCCACATGCGGCAGAAACTCCCAGTCCAGCCCCACTCGCCGCTCGTGCTTCGGCCAGCGCCATGTCCGCTCGTAGACCGCCACCACGCCCAGCTCATTGTGCAGTTGATTGTCCCACCCGCGCGGCACCTGCAGCCCGCGCGCATCATGGACCCCCCGCTGCGCCTCCTCCGCGTAGGACCACGACCCCACCACCCCCACATCCAGCACCAACGAATTGCGCACCTCCGCATTCTTCCAGATGAAGCCGATCCCCAGATACAGCCACCCCGCATACGGCCGGTCGCCATCCACCACCTCCGCCGCCTCCGTATCGTCCGGCGTGTAAATGTTCTGCCCGATCGAGAACGCCAGGTTCTTCTGATAGTCCGGGCTATTGATGTAAGGGATGCGATCGATGAGCGGCAGCAGCCCGCTCGCATACGGCGAATCCGCAAACTTCTCCAGATTCGCCGACGTCCAGCCCAGCTTCACCCCATTCGTGTAAAAACGATCGGTCCCCGTGAAGAGATCGTTCTCGAAATAAAAGCTGAACGTCCCGTGCTTCACATCATCCTCCGCCGGCCGGCCCGCGAGACCGAGCAGCGGTGCGAAAGTGAGGAAAAAAACAAACGCCGCGCGGGAGGTATGCATGGTTGGGGTAATTCGGAAGTGAAGGGCCATACGGCCGCCCCGGATACACAATTCACAACCCCTCACCCCGGCTCGCCTATCGGGGGGGCGTTCCACATTTGTCGCGAAACCTAAGGCCGGCACTCACCCGGAGCAGATGCGGACGGCGAGAAAGACCCCGGGCACGTCGGCTTTTATCTTACCGACGGGCCTGCAAAAGCGTCCGCCCGTTTCGCCCGCGGGCGGATGACTTTCACCGCTTCGAGCACGAGCAGCGGGATCGTCGAGATGGCGAGCAGCATGAGGCAGTCGCTGAAAGGGATGAGCGACGTTTTGAGGAGCTTCGCCAGGAGGGCGTTGTGATGGCTCCAGACCTGGATGCCGAACGATACCGCGACGACGAAAAGCAGGTTGAGGTTGGAGAGGAAGTTCATCCGCCAGACCGGACGCGTTTCACTGCGGGCGCCGAAGGAGCGGAGCAGTTCGGCAAAGACGAGCGTGGCGAAAGCGTAGGTGCGCGCCAGCTCGGGCGTCCCTAATTTCAGCGCGTAGAGATAGACGGCGAAAGACACCCCGGCGGTCAGCGCGCCGGTCAGGAACATGGTGCGCAGGAAGCCGCCATCGGTGATGCGCTCATTGCGTTTGCGCGGCGGCTGTTTCATCACATCGCCGTCGATGGGATCGGTGGCGAGGCAGAGCGCGGGCAGGCCGTCGGTGACGAGATTGATCCAGAGCAAGTGGATCGGCAGCAGCGGCGCGGGCAGGCCGATGATGACGCAGACGGTCATGAGCTGCAGTTCGCCGGTGTTGCCGGCGAGCAGGTATTGCAGCGTCTTGCGGATGTTGTCGTAAATACCGCGCCCTTCCTCCACAGCGGCGACGATCGAGGTGAAATTGTCGTCGGTGATGATCATGTCCGACGCCTGCTTGGTCACTTCGGTGCCGCTGCGGCCCATGGCGATGCCGATGTCTGCGCCCTTGATGGCGGGCGCGTCGTTCACGCCGTCGCCGGTCATCGCGACGACCGCCTTGGTGGCTTGCCATGCGCGGATGATCCGCAGCTTGTGCTCGGCAGTGACGCGGGCATAGACGGCGACGTGCGGCGTGCGCTCGCGAAGTTCGTCGTCGTTCAGCTTGTCGAGTTCCGCGCCGGCCAACGCCACTTCGTCGCCGGTGGCAATGCCGAGTTCGCGAGCAATGGCCATCGCAGTGTGCGGATGATCGCCGGTGATCATCACCACGCGAATTCCGGCGGCGCGGCATTTCGCGACGGCGTCCTTCACCTCGACGCGCGGCGGATCATACATCCCCGTGAGGCCGACGAAGACGAGGTCGCGCTCCACTTCCTCCGCCGTGAGCTTTTCCGGCGAAGCCGGATCAAGGTCGCGATAAGCGGAACCGAGGACGCGCAGAGCTTGGGTGGCGAGTGCCGTGTTCTTCGCGGCGATTTCCGTGCGGTCCTTGTCGGTGAGCGGGCGGACGCCATCCGCGGTGAAGAGTTTCGTGCAGCGTTGCAGCAGAACGTCGGGCGCGCCGTTGGTGAATGCGCGGAGCTTTCCGTCGGGCAAATGGCGGAGGACGCTGGCGCGTTTGCGGTCGGAATCGAACGGGATCTCGTGATGCTTCGGCATCTCGCGTTCGAGCCGCTCCTTGCTCCCGCCGGCCTTGTGCCCCGCGGAAAGCATCGCGCCTTCGGTGGGATCGCCGATCACTTTCCACACGCCGTCTTCCTCGACGAGATGCGCGTTGTTGCAGCCGATGAGAACGTTCGCGTGCTCCAGCAACGGCGCGGTGTGGCGCGCATCGGAGGCTTTGCCCTCGAAGCGCACTTCGCCAGCGGGCTCGTAACCTTCGCCGGTCACTTCGTAACTTTGCCCCGCGACGTAGAGCGCGCGCACGGTCATCTCGCCGACGGTGAGCGTGCCGGTCTTGTCGGTGCAAATGACGGTCGTGGAGCCGAGCGTCTCGACCGCCGGCAGTTTGCGGACGAGCGCGCGGCGGCGGGACATGCGCATCACACCGAGCCCAAGTGCCACCGTGACGACGGCGGGAAGGCCCTCCGGCACGGCCGCGACGGCGAGGCTGACGGAGGTCATGAACAGCTCGAACGGCTTCGTGCCGCGCAGCAGCCCCAGCACGAAGAGCAACGCGACGATGCCGAGTGTCGCCCGAATCAAGACGCGCCCGAATGAATCGAGTTTCTTCTGCAGCGGGGTGCTCTCCTCCGCCCCTGCCTCGTTAATCAGGCCCGCAATGCGGCCCAGCTCGGTACCCATTGCGGTCGTGACGACCACCGCCTCTGCCGTGCCCGTCGCGACGCTGGTGCCCGAGAACACCATGTTGTCGCGATCACCCAGCGCCACGTCGCTCTGCTCCAAAGTCGCGGGTCGCTTCGTCACCGCTTCCGACTCCCCGGTCAATGCCGCCTCGATGCACTTGAACGATGCGGCCTTCAAGAGCCGAGCATCGGCGGCCACCAGGTCGCCCGCTTCCAGAGCGATGATGTCGCCGATGACCACGCCCGACGAGGGAATGAGCGTGAGTTGCCCGTCGCGCCGCACCTTGGCATGGGGCGCGGTCATCTTCCTAAGCGCCGCGATGGACTTCTCCGCATTGAACTCCTGATAGAAACCGATGACGGCGTTGAGCGCGACGATGGCCAGGATGGCGATGGCGTCCACCACTTCGCCCAACACGCCGGAGACGACGCCCGCCACGATGAGAATCCAAATAATGAGGCTCTTGAACTGGCCGAGAAAAATCTGGAGCGCGCTAATGCGCTTGCCTTCCTTCAGCTCATTGGGGCCGTTGGCCGCGAGGCGCTGCGCAGCTTCCGACGCAGAAAGCCCTGTCGTCGCGGAGCCAAGCTGGGCCAGCACTTCCTCGGCAGACAGGTTGTGCCAGGCTTCTACTTTTGGTTGCCCGGTGTGGGTGGATGGCTGTGCCACACGCGGAAATCAGGGCGTCGGCACAAACGGATTCATCACACGCACACCGCCGTAATCCTGCCCGTGATTCACGTCTTCGGGAGACACCGTCGTGCAGCCCATCCGTTTCGCGGCCGCGAGGATCTGCGCGTCGAAATGGGACGTTTGGAAACGCTCCGCGATTTGCACCGCCTCCAGCACGAGCGCGCCGTCCACCGCACCCATCGGGAACGCCATCCGCGTTTCGATCCAACGCCGCGCTTCCGCGCGCGTGAGCGGATTGGGCTGGCGGGGCGACGTGCTCGCGCGGATGAACTCCGCTGCGACCTGCGCCGACCACGCCCAATCCGCCGATTGCATCAGTGTGCGAGCGGCGCGCGTCTTGTCCGCCTCCGCCGGATTCGTGCTCACCGGGTAGAGCAGGAGGTTCGTATCCAGGAAGCAATCAGCCACGGGCGTTGCGCTCGTCGCGGCTCATCGGAGCGCCCACGGTGAATTCCCAATCCGGCGCGGCAAATCGCGCCTGCATCACCCGCCGCGCGTCCTCCGCGGAAAGCGCCACCTTAGGAAGCAAAGTCGCCGTGACCTCGCCATCAGCGAGAATATCGAGCGGCTCCCACCGCGAAATCGCGCGGTCAAGAATCGCCGGGTCGCGGTGGATTTCTTCAAGCGTCGTGATCATGACGGGAAGCTAGGCCTAGTCGCGCTCGCTTTCGACGCGGCAGCCTCCGCTGAGGAAGACGTCGTAGGGAAATTCGTGGGGCATGATGCTCTGGCTGGTGGTGGGTGACGCGCGGATCGGATCCCGCTCTGCCTACCGGAAACGGGGCCGGTTTGGCGAATCGGAAAACAAAACTGAATCGTCCTGTGGCACTCCCCCCAAGGCACTCCTCCCTTGGGTGCTCGCGGCGGTGGAGGGCGGAAGTTTTGCGAGGCTCCAGGCTCTTCTGCGTGGGGTGGGCTGGCGTCGCGGGAGTTCCGCGTTTCTCCGGCTTTGCGCCTTCACACACGGGTTGCGGAAGATCTTGGCATTTTGCACGCCAGGTATCAGCCTCCCGACGTTCGACCCTGGTCGTCGGTAATTTCAGCCTTTTCCAACCTATGAAAGAAACGCCCCTTTTTAATAAGCTCTTCGCCGAATTCTTCGGCACCTTTTGGCTGACCTTTGGCGGTTGTGGCTCAGCCGTCCTAGCCGCGACGTATTTTGCCACGGAGGGTCAGACGCCGATTAATCTCGGCATCGGTTTGGTCGGAGTGTCGTTCGCTTTTGGGCTGACTGTGCTCACGATGGCATATGCGGTGGGCCATGTTTCGGGCGGCCACTTCAATCCGGCAGTGTCCGTCGGGCTGATGATCGCGCGACGTTTTCCCGCGAGCCAATTGCTGCCCTACTTCGTGGCGCAAGTCATCGGTGCAGTGGCGGGCGCCGGGGCGCTGTATCTCATCGCCAGCGGCAAAGCGGATTTCTCATTGGCGGGCGGCCTGGCCAGCAATGGCTATGGGGAGCACTCGCCGGGAGGCTACAACTTACTGTCCGCATTGGTCGCGGAGGTCGTGCTGAGCTTTTTCTTTCTCTTCATCATTCTGGGTGCGACCGATGCGCGGGCTCCGCAGGGGTTTGCGCCGATCGCCATCGGCCTGGGCCTGACGCTCATCCATCTCATTGGGATTCCGGTGACGAATCTCTCGGTCAATCCGGCGCGTTCCACCGGGCCGGCGATCTTTGTGGGCGGTTGGGCGCTGCAGCAACTTTGGCTTTTCTGGGTCGCGCCGATCATCGGCGCTGCTCTGGCCGGGGTGGTGTATCCGATCGTCGCGGGGAGTGCCGGAACACGGGCGGGCGATACGCAGACGCAGCCTTCGTTGGACGCCGCGCCGCCCACCGCGCCGATGGGAGATCGGGCGACCTAGACTTCACAGATTCCTTTAGCCGCGCTGGAGAGAGTTCGCGGGCGGCGGCGCGAGGGAGCTGCACGGCGCCGGGCACCACTTCGAAGGTGATGTCGCCTTGGTAACGCGGCGCCAGTCTAGCTGAGCGTTGAGGTGCATTCACCGCCTCCCGCAAGGAGTGGTTATTCGTCGACCGCTGGATGGCGAAAGGAAACCGCGGATGCCGCGGTCGCCCTTCTGCCTCATGCCCAAATGCCGGCTAGAATTGAATGACGGTGCCCGCTACTTTCTTCGTCATGACCATCACGTTGCCCGACGACCCGGCCTTGGCGTCCCTGTCGGCAGCCCAAATCCAGCTCGACCTGGCGTGCGGGCTTTTTGCTTCGGGCCGCGTTTCGCGTGCCGTGGCCGCCCGCATCGCGGGACTTGGCTCCCTGGCGTTCGATGAAGAACTCTTCCGTCGGAAGATTCCGTCGTTCACTGAGGAGATGCTCGAGCAAGACCTCTCGGCGCTGGCGAGACTTCACGGGCGGTGATCGTCGTCACCGATACCTCCGTTGTCCTCAACCTTTGCTGGCTTCCCCGGGAATCGCAGCTGTTCGCAATCTATAAAGATGTGCTGCCCCGGAGCAGGTCCGGCTCGCGTTTCGCGCTGCGCTGCGTCGGCGAAACGTAGTGACAGGACGGGAGCACGGGCCGGCATAGGCACTCAATCCCGAGCGGATGCGGTGACGGAGCGGAGCCGTTCGTCGGAGAGGTCCAGGCGGTAGAGGAGCTGGTTGTATTCGTAGCGCGGGGTGGCGGTCTGATTGCCCGAGAAGGTCTTGGTGTAGGTGCCCTCGAAGTAGATGTAGCGGCCGGCGGCGGTGGCGAAGAACGGGTGCTGCCGCGGATTGTAGAAGCTGTAGCGCGGATGCGTGGCGACCTTCACGGCCCGGCGCCAGGGGCCGGCGATGGCATCGGCTTCGGCATACCAGACTTCGCCGAGGTAGGACTCGCGCGCGGCTTCCTGCACGGCGATCAGTGTCCATTTTTTGCGAAACTCATTCCACGCGATGGAGCCGGTGTGGATGCGGATGGGCGCGCCGGTCGCCGCGTCGACTGTGGCAAAACGCGTGGCGGTCGCGGGCAGTTTGCCGGTGCGGATGAGTTCGGCTTCGGCGCTCTGCGTCGTGGGTGGGCGGTCGCGGGTCCACGTGTATTTGGCGCCGTCCCACGCGAGCGCTTCGTAGCGGGCCGGATCGAGCACGGCGGCGAGCGTGGCCGGGACGCGGGTGTGAGCGAAGGGCGCGGCGAAGTACCAGAAATCGCCGTCGGCATCGGTGACGCGCACGGCGTTGCCGCGCGGAAAACGCCAGGTTTCCGCGAGGTCCTGCCGACTCAGCTTTTCAAAGAAGCCGCTGCCGTCGTCGAAGCGCACCAGCCCGTGCTCGACGATTTCGGAGAGGCTCTTGTGCCGGGTGTAATGGGCGAGCAGCGCGGGCTTTCCAGCGTCATCGACGGTGAGGAGCCCAAAGAGCCAGACCGGGCCGGGCTCGGTTTCGCGCACCATGCCGCGCACGCGGTCGGGATGCTGCGGGTCGGTGAAGTAGCGAAAATCGAGGTGATCAGGCGCGGCATCGAGCGGCGTGGTGGCGCATGTCGTGCGGAAGTTGCCGAGCGGGTAATGCGGGAGATTCGTGTCGCCCCAGAGCCAGAAGATGCGGTCACCGTAAGGCACCGCCTGCACGGAATCCTGGCCGAGCACGCCGGCGTTGAGATTCGGCTGCGCGAGCGGGGCGGGTTGGCCGAGCAGGGTGCTGTCGCGATAGATCCCCTGCCCGGTGAGGCGGACGATTCGCTCGGCGATCTGGGTGCGGCGGAGCTTCACCTCGGCGGTGGCGCCCGGCTCGATGATGAGCCGCACGCCGCGGTTGCCGAAGCCGTCTTTCTCGCGCTCGTAGCCGGCGCTCTCGAGGGCGAAATAGACTTCGCGCCCTTCGAGTCCAGGCTCCTGAAAGGCGGCCCAACCGGCGCTGTCGGTGAGGAGCGCGATGTCGTTGACCGTGCGCAATTCCACGAGCGGCACGCCGCGGCCGGTCGCCGCATCGACCACGCGGATGCCGAACCAACGGGCTTCCTCACCGCGCGCAGCAAACAGCGCGGCGAGGGAAAACAACGCCAGCCAGCGCGCGGGCTTCACGGCCGGGTGCGGCCGGCTTCGCGCTGGGTAGTCACGAGCGCCCGGAGCCGGGCGACCACTTCGGGATTCGCGGCGGCGATGTCGGTGGTCTCGGAGAGGTCGGTGGAGAGGTCGTAGAGCTGTGGGCCGGCGGTTTTCTTTTGGCCGTCGGCAGCGGCACCGTCGCGCGGGCCTTTGCCGCCGCTGGTGGTGAGCTTCCACTTCCCCTCGCGGATGCCGAAGGGGCCGGCGGTGCCGCCGACGTGGGCGATGAAGGTGTGCCGCAGCGGCTGGTCGTGGGGCTGGCCGAGGAGCGCGGGGAGGATGTTCATGCTATCGAGCGCGCCATCCTGCGGCAGCGGGACGCCGGTGAGTGCGGCGCAGGTGGCGGGCAGGTCGAGCAGGGCGATGAGGTCGCTGCATTCCGTGCCGGCCGGGACGTGGCCGGGCCAGCGCGCGATGAAGGGCAAGCGATGACCGCCTTCGAAGACGGAGCCCTTGAAGCCGCGCAGGACGCCGTTCGGTTTCTGGCCGGGCGGGCCGAAGTCTTCGTAGCCGTCGTCGAGCACGCCGCCATTGTCGCTGGAGAAAATGACGAGGGTGTTGTCGGTCAGCTTTAGCCGGTCGAGGGCGGCGAGGACTTGGCCGACGGTATCGTCGAGTTCATGGATGACATCGCCGCGGGTGCCGCTCTGGCTGGTGCCGCGGAAGCGCGGATGCGGGACGCGCGGGACGTGGATGCCGTGGGTGGCGAGGTAGAGGAAGAAGGGCCGCTCCCGGCTGCGCTCGATGAATCCGATGGCCTTGGCCGCCCAGATGTCGGCCATGTCTTCGTCCTTCCAGCGCGCGGCCTGGCCACCGGTCATCCAACCGATGCGGCCCACGCCGTTCACGATGGTCATGTCGTGGCCGTGGGTGTGTTTGAGGGTGAGCAGTTCGGGGTTCTCGGCGCCGGTGGGATCGGTGCCGATTTTCGCTTTATAGCTCACCGTGATGGGATCGGCGGGGTCGAGGCCGACGACGCGGCGATCCTGGATGTAAACGCACGGCACGCGGTCGCCGGTGGCGGCCATGTGAAAGGTGTGATCGAAGCCGAGGTCGAGCGGGCTGGGCTTGATGTCGCCGTTCCAATCCGGGCCGCCCTCCGGGCCGAGGCCGAGGTGCCACTTGCCGACGAGACCGGTGGTGTAGCCGGCCTGCTTCAAGAGCGAGGGCAGAGTCGGCGTGCCGACGGGGATGAGCAGCGGCGCATCGCCGGGGGCGATGGAGGAGCCGGCCTGCTGGCGCCACGAGTAGGTGCCGGTGAGCAGCGCGCGGCGGGTGGGCGTGCAGGTGGAGGCGGGCGAATGCGCGTCGGTGAAGCGGCGACCTTCGCGGGCGAGGCGGTCGAGGTGCGGGGTCTTGACGGTCGTGGCGCCGTAGCAGCCGAGGTCGCCGTAGCCGATGTCGTCGGCGAGGATGACGAGGATGTTCGGCTTTTCCGCGGCGACCGCGGCGGAGGTGGAAACGGCGAGCAGCAGGGCGAGGAGACGGGCGATCATGGATTCGGGTGAGCGAGGAGGGATTTCAGTTCGGCGACGGTCGCGGCGTGCGCGGGATCGCTGGCGAGATTTTTCATCTCCGCCGGGTCGCTATCGTGGTCGTAAAGTTCGGCGCCGGCGCGGGCTTCGTCCCACTCCGTGTAGCGCCAGCGCTCGGTGCGCAGGCTGCGGCCCATGAATTGCCCCTGCCCTCTTTTGCCCGCGGCGCGCTGCACCTGGGAGTAAGCGGGTCGCGCCCACGGTGCCGCGGGATTCTCGACGAGCGGACGCAGGCTGGCGCCTTCCGTCTTCTCGCCCGCCGCGACGCCGCAGAGGTCGGTGAGCGTGCGGTGCAAGTCGAGGAGTTCCACGGTGCGCGCGGAGGCGCGACCGGCGTTCGCATTTCCCGGCACGGAGATGATGAGCGGCACGCGCGCCGAACCTTCGAAGATGCTCAGTTTCTGCCAGAGGTCTTTTTCACCGAGGTGGTAGCCGTGGTCGCTGTGGAGGACGACGATGGTGCGCTCGGTGAGCTTCAACCGATCGAGCGCGTCGAGGATGATGCCGACCTGCGCGTCCATGAATGTGGTGGAGGCGTGATAGGCCTGGATGGCGTGGCGGCGGAGGTCGTCGCTCATCGCGACTTCCACGGGTTTTTGATTGGCCAGCGCGGCGGCGGGGAAAAGCGCGGCGACATTTTCCGGGACGCTCGGCACGCGGATTTTCTCGAGCGGATACATGGCGAAGTAGGGCTTCGGCGCGATGTAGGGCGTGTGCGGGCGGAAGAAGCCGACGGCGAGATAGAACGGCTTGCCTTCCTTGGCGCGCGCTTCGAGTTCACTCACGGTCGCGGAGGCGATCTTGCCGTCCGTCTGCTCGGCATCGGCACCGTCCGCTGCGAGCCAGCTCAGGGTGCCGCCGGTGCTTTTTAGCTCCTGGCCGGTGACGGTCGTCGCCTTCTTGTCCTCACCCATCTTGAGCACCTCGACGAGCGCGGCGTCGTCGATGTCGCGGCCTTTCGGATTGATCACCTTTTCCCACGAAAGCGGATCGTCGAGCCCATCGGTGCCGATCTGCGCGGGCACGCCGTAGTGGTAGAGTTTGCCGATGCGCGCGACGGAGTAGCCGGCCTTGCGAAAGCTCTGCGGGATGCTCACGGCACCGGGCACATTCTGGCGAAACTGAGTCGCGTTTTCGTAGACGCGCAACGTGTCCGGGCGCAGGCCGGTCATGAACGAGGCGCGGCTCGGATTGCAGAGCGGATACTGGCAGTAGGCGCGGGTGAACTTCACGCCGCGCGCGGCGAGCCGGTCGATGTTCGGCGATTGCACGATGGGATCGTCGTAGCAATGAAGCCGCGCGCCGAGGTCGTCGGAGACGATGTGGAGGACGTTGAAGCGCTCGGCGGCGCGCAGGGAGACGGCGGTGACGAGCAGGAGGAGGGTGGAGAGGAGGTGCTTCATGGGGAGGTTATTTTTTGCGGACGACGGCTGCCGGTTGGAGGGAAACTTCGCCGGTGTTCGGTTGCGGTGCGCCGGGCGTGCTGCGGCCATCGGCGACGTATTTTTCGAGCAACGCGGTGAGCCGCGTCACGATCTCGGGATGCTCGGCCTGCACGTTCTGCTTTTCGCCGAGGTCGCGACTGAGGTCGTAGAGCTGCACGGGCGGCAGGCCGGCGGATTCCTTCGGGTTCGGCCGCGGGGCGCTCCAGCCGCCGGAGCCGGCGCAGAGTTCGAGCTTCCACGGGCCCTGGCGGATGGCGAAGGAGCCATTGATCGAGTGATGCACGAGGGCCTCGCGCAGCGGCTTGGTCGCGCGGCCTTCGAGCGCGGGGAGAAGGCTGACGCTGTCTTCGGCGGCGGTGTCGGGCAGTTTTTCACCGAGGATGTCCGCGCAGGTGGCAAAGAAATCATTCAGACAGACGATCTGCTCGCTGCGCGTTCCCGCCTTCACCCGCGCCGGCCAGCGAACGAGGAACGGCACGCGATGTCCGCCATCGAAGATGTCCGCCTTGGAGCCGCGGAATTCGTAATTGGGGTTATGCCCCTGCGCGAGCAACTCGTCGAACTTCGCCTGCGGCGAGCAGCCGTTGTCGCTGGTCACGATGATGAGCGTATTCTCCGCGATGCCACCTTTTTCCAGCGCATCGAGCACCGCGCCGATGGTCGCATCCGTCTGCATCACGAAGTCGGCGTAGGGATTGAGGCCGCTCTTTCCCTGCCACTCCGGCGTGGGCGCGATGGGCGTGTGCGGGGCATTCAGCGGGAGGTAGAGGAAGAAGGGCCGCTCCTTGCCGGCATGAGCCGTGATGTGGTCGACGGCTTTTTTGGTCAGCGCCGGCAGGACGTCGGCGACGGCAAAGCCCGGGGCGGCGGGACCGAGTCGCGAATCGTTGTCCGCGCGGCCGATCATCAGCGGGAAGTTTTTTTCCTCCGTCGGCGGCACCGTGACGCGGTCGTTTTCGATGAAGGTGTAGGGCACCATGTCGAGCGATGCGGAGATGCCGAAGTAGTAGTCGAAGCCGACGCTCATCGGTCCATTCGCGATGGGCTGCGTGTAGTCCACGTTATGCACCTGCTCCGGCTTCTCGATGCTCAGCGCCGACACTTCCTTGCCCGGGTGCTTCACCCAATCCATACCGAGATGCCACTTGCCGATGCACGCGGTCGCGTAGCCGCGCTCCTGCAAAAAAGAGGCGACGGTCATCCGCCCCGGCTCGATGAGCCGCGGACTCAGGCCGCCGAGCACGCCGCTCTTGAGTCGCGAGCGCCAGTTGTAGCGGCCGGTGAGAATGCCGTAGCGCGTCGGGGTGCAGACCGCGGAACTGGAGTGCGCGTCGGTGAAGATCATCCCGCCGGCGGCGAGACGATCCAGGTGCGGCGTGGCGATTTTTCCGTCCGGGTTCAGGCAGCGCACGTCACCGTAGCCGAGGTCGTCGGCGAGGATGAAGATGAGGTTGGGCCGCGTGGAGTTCGCAGCTCGGGCCGCGGAGAAACAAAGCAGGGTGGCGGCGAAAACGGCGGAGACGCGGAGGAGGGAATTCATCGGGGGAAGTGGGATCGTGTCCGGAGCTGGCGCGGGAATCAACCCGCGCAAGCGTGGACGTGGGCAAACCCGCGAGAGGCGGAAAAGTTCCTCCCTCGCCTTGATCTCGCTCCCCCGCGCCGCAGCCCCCAGGTGCGCCGTTGCCTCCCGCCGGACGTTACTGACCTCGCGTTACCAGTTCTTCACCCACTTGGCCTGGATGGCCGTCTCGCTGACGCTGCCGCCGGTGGACCAGAGATCGAAGGTGGGATTGTAACCCTTGCTGGCGGGGCGGGTCGCCTTGGGATCCTTGCGCAGTTTCTCGACGAACTCCTCCTCGGCCGCCGCGCCGATCGTGGAGTAGCCGTAGCTGTTGTCGAAGGGATCCTTGATGAAATTCACAAGGGTAATCTTTCCGTTCCCATCCTTGCTGGCATTGAGCACGGCGGGCTTAAAGAAGTCCGAAGCGTAGCTTTTCCCGTCGCCGTCATCGAACTTCCCGTTGTTGTTCACGTCCCCGCTGAGCGCCTGGTAGAGCTGCAGGCTCGCCTTCTGGTAGACGGTGCTGGCGGCATTGCCGGACTTCGCGTCGCTCGGGTCCAGGAGGTCGGTAGCCTCGTTGCGCGGGTAAGCGCCGTTGTCGACCCTGAAGCTCTCAGCCGCGAGGCTGATCGCCTTGATCTCCCCATCGGCGCGAGCCCGCGCGGCCTTGGTTTGCACGAGCCCATTAATGCCGAGCACGATGCCCGCGAGGATGGCGATGATGAGCATCACGGTGAGCATTTCGATCAACGTGAAACCGCGGCGGGAGGAGGAACGGATCATGGGCAGGAACGTAGGATGATTCGGGAAAAGTCGCCACCGGAGAAATCCGGCGCAGCAGAGAATCCGGGCCGGGGAAGGCGTCCGGGCTTACTGACTCTGCATGCCCTTGATGATCTCGATCAGCGGCATGAACAGCGCGATGACGATCGTGCCGACGATGAGCGCCAGGATGACGATCATGATCGGCTCGAGCAGCGAGGTCAGGCCTTCGACGGCGTTGTCCACTTCGTCGTCATAGACCTCGGCGATCTTCAAAAGCATCTCGGGGAGCTGGCCGGTTTCTTCACCCACGTCGACCATCGAGATGACCATCGGCGGGAAGACCCCGCTGGCTTCGAGCGGCTGGACGATGGACTCGCCCTCTTTCACCGCGTCGTGAACCTTCGTCACGGCATCGGCGACGATGACGTTGCCGGCGGTGTCGCGGGTGATGTTCAGCGCCTGGAGAATCGGGACGCCCGAGGTGACGAGCGTGCCGAGCGTGCGGCTGAAGCGGGAGATCGAACTCTTGCGCATGAGGTCGCCGAAGAGCGGCATCCGCAGCATCATGCGATCGATCCCGGCGCGGCCCGCGGCACTGGCGGTGAGCATTTTCCACCCGATGACGATCGCGATCACGCTCGCGATGGTGATCCAGAGATACGGCGGGATGAACATCGTCTTCACGCCATTGCTCGCGGCGATGACCCACTGGGTGATCGCGGGCAGCGGCCGCCCGTTGAGCATGTCGCGGAAGATCTGCTCGAACTTCGGCACGATGAACGCGAGCAGGAAGAGCATGATCAGGATCGCGATGATCAGCACGATCACCGGATAGGCCATCGCGGCGACGACCTTGTTTTTCACCTTCTGCGCCTTTTCCTGGAACTCGGCGAGACGGTTCAGCACGAGCTCGAGCACACCGCCGAGTTCGCCCGCTTTCACCATGTTGATGTAGAGCTTGTTAAAGATGCGCGGGTGCTGCGCCATCGCCTCGGAGAAGGTGCTGCCGCCCTGCACGCCGTCGGCGAGAGCGTTGATCGTATTGCGGAGGACGAGATCCTTTTCCTGCTTCGCCAGCACGGTGAGGCTGCGGAGCAGCGGCAGCCCGGCATCGATCAGCGTGGCGAGCTGGCGGGTGAAAATCATCAGCACCTTGCCGCTCACCGTCTTCTTTTGGAAAAGCACGATGCCGCCGCCCTTTTTCGCGGCCGGCGCGGAAGCGGTCTTCACCGCCTTCGCGATTTTTTTCGAGGTCTTCGCCGTGGGCGCGCCCTTGCCTTCTTCGACCACGCTGGTGGGGAAAAAACCGGCCTGCCGGAGCTGGCCGACGGCATCATTGGAATTGCCGGCCTCGATCACTCCCACCGACTCCTGACCCCGTTGATCCAAGGCGACGTAATTGAATTTTGGCATAGGGGGAAACGCGAAGAATTTCTTAGGGCGAAAGAGAGCGCAGCGCGGAAATGTTGTCGATGAAGAAGTGGTTTACGACGCTCACAAGGGCCGCCCCTAGGTGTATTTCAGGACTTCCTCGATGGTGGTCTCGCCATCGAAGATGCTGCGCAGGCCGTCGTGGCGCAGGGTGGTCATGCCGAGTTCGATGGCCTTTTGCTTGAGCACGACGGAGGGGGCGCGCTGGTTGATCAGCTCGCGAATCGGGTCGGTGATGTCGAGCAGTTCGTAGATGCCTTTGCGACCTTTGTAACCGGTGTTGTTACAAGTTTCGCAGCCCTTGCCGTAGTAGAAATTTTTGTCGCCGATCTCGTGCGGGGAGAGGCCGAGTTGGGCGAGCGCGGCTTCGGTAGGTTCGTAGGGCGTGCGGCAGTTCAGGCAGATTTTGCGAATGAGGCGCTGGCCGAGCACGCCTTCGAGCGAGGAGGAAATCATGAAGGGCTCCACGCCCATGTCGATGAGTCGCGTGACGGCGCCGGGGGCGTCATTCGTGTGGAGCGTGGTGAAGACCAGGTGGCCGGTGAGCGAGGCCTGGATGGCGATCTGCGCGGTTTCGACGTCGCGGGTTTCACCGACCATGATGCGGTCGGGGTCCTGCCGGAGGAAGGCGCGGAGGACGCGGGCGAAGTTGAGACCGATGGCTTCGTTCATCGGCACCTGGATGATGCCCTCGATGTCGTATTCCACGGGGTCTTCGGCAGTAAGCACCTTGGAATCGACGGTGTTGATCTTGTTCAGGCAGGCGTAGAGCGTGGTCGTTTTACCCGAGCCGGTGGGGCCGGTGACGATGAAGATGCCGTTCGGCTTTTCGATCGTGCGGATGAGGTAGTCGAAGATGTATTTGGGCATCCCGAGGGTCTCGAGTTCCAGCTTCACGGCGGAACGATCGAGGACGCGGAGCACGACGGATTCGCCAAACTGCGTGGGCAGCGTGGAGACGCGCAGATCGACCTGGCGGCCGCCGAGGGTCATCTGGATGCGCCCGTCCTGCGGCAGGCGGCGCTCGGCGATGTTGAGGTTCGCCATGACCTTCACGCGCGAGATGACGGGCAGCGCGAGGTGGCGCGGCGGCGGCGACATTTCGTAAAGCGCTCCGTCGACGCGGTAGCGGATTTTGAACTCCGTCTCGAACGGCTCGAAGTGAATGTCCGACGCGCGGTCATTGATTGCCTGATAGATAATCAGGTCGACGTAGCGGATGATCGGCGTCGCGTTGGCCTCGGCCTCGATGTTCTTGAGATCGAAAGCGCTATCGACGCCAAACTCGATCTCGCCGCCGAGCTGCGCGAGGATCTCGTCCATGCTGCCGGCGTCGGTGCCGTAGTATTTTTTGATCAGCTCCTCGAGCTGCCAGAGCGGGGCGACGAGCACCTGGATTTCCTTGCCGAGGGCGAAGCGCAGATCCTCGACCGTCTGCATGTTGAACGGATCGCCGAGCGCGATCTGGATCGTGTGGCCATCCATCCCGAGCGGGAAGGCCTTGTGCAAAATCGCGTGACCGGCGGGGATCATCTTCACCAGCTCGTCCGGCGGTTCGTAGGCGGTGAGGTCCACGTAATCCGTGCCCAGCGCGACAGCGATGTGCTGGTAAAATTCTTCCTCCGAACAGACACCGTAATCGACGATGGTCTGGGCGAGCGACTTGCCGGATTTGCGCACCTCCTGTTCGAGGTCTTCGAGCTGCGAGTGATCGATGATGCCCTGCTCGACAAAGAGATCGAGGACTTGTTTGACGTTCATGAATGCGAGGGAGAAAGCGGGGGAAGCGGAGAGGACGAGCACTGTGCGAGTGACCGCGGGCGATTTCCAGCAACTTCACGCATCTCGCGCCGCAGCGCGCCATTTCGGGCGCCGGATTACTTCGCGGTCGGCAGCCGGAGGCAGACGGCTTCCTGATCCGTGCGCATCAGCAGCAGGTCGCCGCTCAGCGCGGGCGGGTTCCAGGTTTTCGTATTGAAGACGCGGAAGCGCGTGAGTTCGTTGGCCGCGTCGGGCGTGGGGGCGAGCAGGATGATTTCACCATTCTCCGCGGTGACGAGGAGCAACTCACCCACGGAAAGAATCTGCCCGTGGCCGTAGCGGCCTTCCTTCCACCGGCGTTTCGCGTCCTGCCAATCGACGCAGGCGAGGATGCCGTCGTCGAGGCCGTAGAGCAGACCAGCGCGCTCGATGAAGCTGGCCATTTTTGCGCGGAAGTTGATGGACTTCCAGACCCGCGTGGCGCTGAACTTTCCCGCGGCGTCGCGCTGGATCTCGAGCAGCTCGCTGCCCACGCCGTAGCCGCTGGAAAAGACCACACGATCCGGCCCCACGGGCAGCGGTTGCGCGACGTGCGGCTGGCGGATGCCCCACGGATATTCCCACAGCACCGCGCCGGTGGCCGGGTCATGCGCGGTGATCGCGATCATGTTGAACATGAGAATCTGCGGCGCGCCGGCGAGCGTCGCGACCATCGGCGAACTGTAACTCGCGGGCTGCGACCCCTCGCGCCACACCACCGCGCCATCCGTGACGCGATACGCCCACAGCGACCGCTCGTGCGACTTGCCCGCGCTGACGATGACCTTGCCCTCGTGGACCAGCGGCGAACCGGCGTATCCCCACTCGGGCCGGCCGCCCTCCGCGTCGGCGTAGACATTGCGCTGCCAGATTTTCGCGCCGGTTTCGAGGGAGAGGCAGTTCAGCAATCCGGTGCCGCCCATGGTGAAGACGCGGCCGTCGACGATCGTGGGGGTGCTGCGCGGGCCGTTGCCGCCGAAGGACGACTCGAAGCGCACGGGATCCGTGTAGGCCCAGAGCTGGCGGCCGGTGCGCACGTCGAGACACGTCACCGCTTCCTCCTCGCCGCGCTGCTCCAGCGTGATCGCGCGATTTCCCACGATGGCGAAGCCGGACCAGCCGATGCCGATGGGCTGCCGCCAGAGGACTTGGGGCGGCTCTTTCACCCAATCCCGCGCGAGCGCCGGACCGCCGGTGAGCACGCAGTTGCGGTGCGGGCCGAGGTATTGCGGGAAATCGGGGCGACCGCTCTGGTCGAGGTCGGCGGTCTTTTCCGCCGGGGGCGGAACGATGACGACCTCGCGCACCCAGCGCGGCTCGAAGATCGGGATGAAATCGCCGGTGACCCCGCGAAACCGAAACGCCGCGGCCGACGCCCCCGCGACAAGCAGGACGACTCCCACCACGCCGAGCCGCATCCGCCACGAAGCGCGCGAAAACGTCAGCCACCAGGTGGCGAGAAACAGCAGCCCGAGGCAGCCGAGACCGAAGATCACGATATTCCGCATCTGGAATGCGGAGGTGGGCCACGCGAACGCGATGGCGATAGAAACTACCGTGAGGAAAAAGATCGCAATGCCAGGCCACCAGCGGAGGCGGGGGGGCACGGAGGAGTCGGTCATCGCCTTTCGTAGAACCGGCGCGCCCCGCGGGTCAATGCTTCTGCCGCCGCGTTACAGCCGATGATCGAGATGGATGGCGTCGAGGAGCTTTTCAAAAATCCATTCGCCGACCGGGAGGCGTCCGCACTCCAGGCGCGCGCGGCCGGTGAGGCCGGGGCGGAGGCGCGGGTCGGGAGCATCGAGGGTGAAGCGGGCCACGTGGGTGACTTCGTGGGAAAAAACCTTGCCGGCCGCATCCACCGTCACGTCGCCCCCGGCGAGCGCGGTGAGCGCGCGGGGGAGATCGCCGCCCTGCAGCCGCTGCGGCGCGGCGGTGATGTGGCCGGTGAGGGCGCGGCCGGAAAAGGCGCGCGGATGAAAGTGGACGGTCGCGCCTTCGCGAACGCGCCGGGCTTCTTTTTCGGTGAGCGGGAGCAAGCATTCGCGGGGGCCGTCGGCGGCGATGGCGAGCAGTTCGTCGCCGGGGTGAAGCATCCGGCCGAGCTGGCGGTCGAGGTCGCGGGTGACGACCACGCCAGCGCAGGGGCTGGTGAGTTCCAGCTCGGCGCTGCGCCGCGCGGCCTGCTGGGCGTTGGCGCTGGCTTCGTTGAAACGGCGGGTGCTCTGCTGCACGCGGGCGGGCTGGTTGTCGCCCACGGAGCTGAGCAGTTCCACGCGGGCCAGCTCCACTTCCCCGGCGGCGCGCTGGCGGGCGAGCTGGAGGCTGCGATTGCGCAGATGCGCGAGGGGTTGCCCTGGCGCGACGCGGTCGCCCTCGCGGACGAGCAACTCGGAGATCCAGCCCGGCTGCGAGGCGCGGACGACGCCGGGCGCGGCCACTTCCACCACGCACTCGCGCTCCACGCGCACCGGCAGCGGCACGAAGGCGATCAATGCCGCCGCCGCGGCGAGTCCGCCCGCGATGGCGAGCGGACGCCGGCGCAGCGAGGGCGCGAGCGTGGCGGTGTCGCGCACCAGCGTTCCCCCGAAACGCAACATCGGCAGCGCGACCGAGACGAACCACGCGCCGACCAAAATGCGGCCGACGAATTCCAGCCCGTACGGGGCGAGGATGCGGGTCAGGAAACCCGCGACGGCGAAGACGATCCACACGAGATACGCGGTGCTGAGAATGCCGTAGAGCGCAAAGAGCCAGCGCCGTCCGCCCGCGACCGGAGGCACAAGCGCGGGGCCGAAGAACCAGCGGCGCAGCGTTTGTGAAATCGTGGCGAACGCCTTTTGCCGGAGCTGCGGTTCGCGGAGCAAATCGGCGAGCATGTGGTAGCCGTCGTAGCGCATCAGCGGGTTGGCGTTGAAGAGCACGGCGCTGACGCTGGCGATGAAGGCGAGGTTCAGGCAGAGGTCGCGCGCGAAGCCCGGCGCGAGCACCATCCAGAGCCAGAAGAGCACGGCGGCGGCGACCATTTCCGCGGCGAAGCCGGCGCCCGCCACAGCGATGCGGCGCCGGCGATCGGGCCACATCCACGTATCGGAGACATCGACAAAAAACGTGGGGTGAAACGCGAGAAACTGCCCGCCGACTTCATGCACGCTGCCGCCGAACGCCTTGCAAGCCAGGGCGTGGCCGCTCTCGTGGATGAGCTTCAGCACGAGGATGCCGAGGTAGAGCGCGAGGAGATTTTGCCACGAGCCGAACCACTCCTGGCGGATCTCCATCGCGCCGAGCTGACCGAGCGCGAGGAGCGCGGAGCCGAGCACGAAAGCCGCGGCGAGGAACAGCACGGGCGCGGAAAAAAGCGGGCGGAAACGGGCGACGAGCGCGGTGAGGAGTTCGTCCGGATCGAAGAGGCGGAAGCGCAGAAACATCGGCGCGCTGATGCGGCGAACCCAGCGGAGCGCCCAGGCATTCCACGAGAGTGTGGCGGGTGCGCCGCGCACCGCGGTGCCGCCACGATCGGCGAGGCCGAGGCGGTGCATGGCGGCGCAGAGGCGTTCGGCGCGGCGATGCAGTTCGGCGGGTTCGCGGCCGGCGCAGAGATCGGGCCGGACGCGATGCCAGTGTGCGACGATTTCGCTAGCGGTGGCGCCGGCTTCGATGCGCTGGGCGAATTCGTAGTCCAGCCACTCCAGCTCGAAAAAACGCAGCGTGAGCGGGTCCTTGATCACCGCGCGGTCCACGCCATCGCGGTGCTGATGCGAAACCTGCAAGTCGCTGCGCCACCGGGTGCCGATGCGGCGCTCGCTCATCGGATGCGGCCCTCACTCATAACCACCAGTGCAGCCGCGCCCACTGCCACGCGCGGCGGGTGAGCGTGAGGCCCCAGGCGCGGACTTCGCCGGAGATTTTCGCGCGGCCGGAGAAGCCGGGACGCAAGTCGCGCAGCAGTTCCGCGGGGATCGCGACCCCGGGGAGCGAGACGTAAATGACGTTGCGCCCCTCGACCGGATAGGCCATCTCGCTGACCTGCCGCGCGGAGGAGACTTCGGCCCCGAGCACGAAAGTGGAGCCGGCCTTGAGGCGATAGGTGACGGGCAGTTTGCCGCGGCGGGCGAGCGCCTGGAGGAAGGCTTCGAGATCGACCTCGGGCACGGCGATCTGAAGTTTCCACGCGTTCAAGCCGCCCACTTCGCAAAGCGTGTCGCCGAGCCGCAGCACGGTGCCTTGTTTTTGGAGGAGATCCTTCGAGAGGATTTTGCCCTCGATCGGCGCGCTGAGCGTAGTGCGGCGGAGGTCTTCGAGGAGGGACTTTTCCTCCTGCGCGTTTTGCTCGGCCTTCAGCTTCGCAAGGCGGTAGCCGGTCATGTCCTGCAAGCCCTGATGGCGGCGCGCCTCGGCTTCCTGCTCCTGGCGGAGTTCGCGCACCACCTCGAGCCGCGTCTGGAAAGCGGAGCCATCGAGTGTGGCGAGCGGTTGCCCGGCGGTGACCAGCGCGCCTTCGGTGACGGCGACACTTTTCACCCGCCCCTCGACCTCGGCGACCACGGTGTAACGCTGCGCGGGTTGCAGCTCGCAATCGCCTTCAAACGTCTCGCGCACCGGCAGGCAGGCGAGCGCCACGACGAGCAGGGCGAAGCCGGCGAGCACCCAACGGCTGCCGCGCGGGCCGGCGGTGGCGGAGCGTTCGGTGAGCGCGCGGGCCAGGGCCACGCGCCAGCCTTGGGCGTGGACCTGCGGGAGCACGCGCTCGCCCACTTTGATCAGCCCGCCGAGGCCGCGGAGGATCTGCGCTTCGTTCGGCGTATGCCCTTTCTCGAACTCCAGCAGCGCCCCCCATCCGCTCGTGGCGCCGAAGCGCACCGACATCGCCGAACGTTCGCGGTGCGCGGCCGCGGGACCGCTCGCGGCGAGCCGGCCAAACTCCTGCTCGATGCCGCGCGTCTCGGCGCTGCGGCGTTTCACTTCCCCCGCTCCGGAGACGGCCGTGGCCTGCCAGCGACCGCGATTTTCACGCAGCAGGCTGACCCGCCACGCACCGCTCTGCCGGCGGAGATGCGCGGCGAGCACGCCGGGCCATTCGGCGGAATGCGCGCTGGCGAGCAGCGCTTCGGTGCAAGCCGTTTCGTCGCTCACCGAATCGTGCCGCGGGGAGCGCACATGCAGGTGCAGCGCCCAGCCGGCGAGCGAGCCAAACCAGGTGGCCGCCGGCAGCGAAATCGTCGCGCCGCCGAGCAGCGCCACGCCGAGCCCCGCGCCATCCCAGGCGAGCGGCACGAAGATGAACGGCCCGCCTTCCGCCCACTCCGCGTCGCCGGCGGGGCCGTCGTCCACCGAGATGGCTTTGCGCGTGGCCACGAGTTCGCGGACGTGCTCGCCGAGCCACGCGCTCCACGCGGCATCGCCCTGCGGAATGCGGACGCCGGCCTTGAGATTCAAGCCCTGCCCACGCGCGGTGCGGGCGAGCAACCATAGGCCGCCGCGACCCGCCCCGGCTTGATCGAGGAGGAGCGCGAGCAGCTTCTCGCAAAACTCCGGCGACCCGGCATCGAGCGCGAGACGCAGCCAGGCGGCCGGGACTTCGATCTCGCGTCGAACCCGGAGGGCGGGGGCTGTCTCTGTTTCGCCGGCGAGGAGCATGGGGTGTGCAGACAGACGGAAGCGGGAGATGCCCGATTCGGCAACTCCCGCTTCCTGGATTCTATCGACGCGTTCGCAGGCCGCTTACTCGGCCTGTTTCCGCTCGCGCTTGCCGGTGAGGCCGCCGACGAGCATCGCGCCGGTGGCTGCCATGGCGGTGCCGCTGGCCGGAGTGGTGGGAGTCGCGATGGCGTCGCTGGTGGAAGAGCCGACCGGCGCGGTAGCCACATGCCCCGCCTGGTCCACGCCGAGCGCGGCGACCTCGTGCGAAGCGGAGTCGCCAGCCGGCGCATCATGCAGCGGCACCCAGTGTTCGGAATGTTCGGGCTGCTCGTGCGAGTCGAGGCTGTCGGAGTGCCAGGAGATCTCGGGAGCGTCGATCACATTGCTCCCGGCCAGAGGCGTGCCGAGCGCGAGATCGCCAGCCGCGATGGGATCGGCATCGTGGGCGGCGAAGTCGTGGTTGCCGAAAGCGGACGTGGTCGCCGAAAGGTCGAGACTCTGGAACGAATCCCCCGGAGTCGCGACGGCGAAGAACTGCGTGCTTTCACCGAACGGCACATCCAATGGGGCGGAATCCTGCGCGACGACGGATGTCGGCAGCGCTTGAGCCACTTGCGGGGCTGCGGCGTGCGCGTCGTGGTGCGCGGGCGCCTCATGGTCGGCACCGTCAGCATGCGCGCCATCCGCAGCTACTTCCCCACCGGCCATGGAGACGGTCACTCCGCCAGCCACGTTTTGGTAGATCTCGGGATTAAACTCCTCCACACCCGACCCCGCGCTCGTCGTCGTAACGTCCCCCCCGCGAATCACCCACTCGATCGGGACGACGCCACCCTCGCGCACGATGTCATCCTCGCCGGTGCCGACGTCCACCTGACCATCTAGCGTCTTGTCGGGGAAGACTTCACCTTCGCCGGGTTCACCGTCGATGAATTCTCCGTCGACGATTTCGCCTTCAACCACCTCGCCCTCGGTGATCTCCATCTCACCGTCCACAGGGACGCCGAAGGACCAGAAGATCATGTCTTGCAGCTCCTGCTCGGTGAACTCGCCCGGCTCGCCTTTCACGCCACCGATTGCGTCGTCAAAGGTGATCGGCACTTCGCCGTCTTCCAGCGTGAAATCTTCACCGCCGAAGTCGTCCGGCTTTTCAAAAACCGGGAACTCGTCGATGACGATCTCCTGCGCCTCGTCGATGACGATTTCTTCGACTGGCAGGTCTTCGACGGGCGCTTCCTCGGCGAAATCGTCGGCCGGCACGAGGGGCAGGGCAAAAAGAGCGCCGGTGGCGGAAGGCACGCGGCGCTGTTCGAGGGGCTGGATGATGGGGGCTTCGGTTTCGGTGAGCGGATTGGACTGATCTTTTTTCATGAGCTTGGCTGGTTTGGGGCGTGTGGGACTTTTGGGTGAAGAACTCGTGGCGAGGTCTTCGTAAAGGGAACGAAGGGCTTCGCGCATTTTGTCTAACCCGTAGCGGTAACGGCTCGCGACGGTATTGATCGAGAGCCCGTGCTCGGCCGCGATTTCGTCGAGCGTGCGCTTTTTCCACAGCCGCTCGACCACCACGGTGCGCTGGTCGGCGGGGAGCTGCCGCAGCGCGCTCTCCAGCGCGCGGCGGATGAGCGCCTGATCGGGATCGGCCGCGGGAATGCTATCGCCGGCGCGGGCGGCGTTGATTTTCTCGAAGATGCGGTCGCGGACCTGCCCGCGGCGGACCTGATCGATCACCGCATTGCGCGCCAGGCGCATGAGGAAGCCGCGCGACTCGCCATCGAGCCGCGCCACGACCTCGGGCTGCCGGGCGAGCCGGCAAAAGAGATCCTGGAGGTGGTCGCTGGCTTCCTCGGGGCTCTTCGTCAGCCGCAGCAGGTAGGCATAGACCGGGCGCGAATGGGCGTCCCAGAGCGTGCGAAGGTTTTCGAGATTCATCCTGCTCGGAGCACGAGTGAGCGGCGAAAATTTGTCTTTCCGCCGGCTGGCCGCCTACTCGCGCGTCGCCAGTTTCTCCGCCTCGAATTGCACCCGCACGGGCAGCCCGGTGGGAATGCGCAGCTCGGGATTCGGCATCTCCAACCGCACGCGGCTGAGCCCGCTGCCCGGCTCGATCACGGGATCGACCATCGCGACGGTCGCGATGGCCGGTTCGCGGCCGATGGCGTCGCAGAGGATCTTGGCGCGCTGGCCGGGCTTCACCGCGGTGAGAAATTTTGCGTCGAGATACACGTCCACGTAGATGGTGGAGTAGTCGATCAGTTCGATCACTTTCTCGCCGCGGTTCACGGTCTCGCCAGCGCTTTTGAGCACGCGCAGGACGATGCCGTCCCACGGCGCCGCGAGCGTCTTGTCGCGCAAGATCGCCTGCGAACGCTCCACTTCGATCCGGGCCAGCTCCAAGTCCACTTCGGCAGCAAGCATTTCCACCTCGGCGAGCGACTTCGTTTCCTTCAGCCGCGTCTTGGATTTGAAAAGAAAATCCGCCTTCTTGAGCTGCGCCGCGGCCCGGCTCGTGTCGAGCTCCTCGGATTCCGTATAGAGAATGCCGAGCACGTCACCGCGTTTCACCTTCCGCCCCTCCTGCGCGAATACCTCCCGCAGCCGCGCCTCCACGGCGATGCTCAGATTCACCCGATGGCGGGGTAGCATGATGCCATCGACCTCCGGGATCGACTCCGCCCGGAGCGAACCGGCGGCCAGCACGAGCAGCAGGAGGGAAAGAGCGCGGTGGGGACTCATGGGGCAGCGACCCTACCGCGCCACGAGCGAATTGACCACGCTCTTCGCCTTTCCCGACTCCGCGCCTCCGCAAAAAAGTCACCCGTCATGGTTTGGGGCGTGCTCCAAGGAGCCGCCATGGAAACGCGCACCTTAGCTTTCATCGTCCTCGGCGGCCTCGCGGCCAGCGTCGGCGGCATCATGACGATCGTCGCCGCCTTTCGCACGAGCCTCCCCTGGGGCTTCGCCGTCCTCCTCCTCCCGCTCGCGAATCTCATCTTCACCATCCTGCACTGGGCCGAGGCGAAGAAGGGCCTCTTCGTCAGCCTCGGCGGCGTCGCCTTGATCGCGATCGGGCTCGCCACCTCGCCCGGCATCCGCATGGCCGCATCGAAGCTGCACGACTTGAAGTCATTCCAACTTCCCGCCGCCGGCTTCGCGCTGCAGCCGAGCCAACCCGCGCCCAGCCTCGACGAACAAATTCAAAAACAGCGCGGCAAGGTCGAGCTGCTCGACGCGAAGTTTGCGCACGACGGGCAGTTACTCGTGCAGGAATTCAACGCCCTCACCGAACAGCGCCGCCTGCTGAAAAGCAGCGACGCCACCGCCGTCGCCGCCTTTAACCAGGCCGTCGCCGAATACCAGACGCACAACACCGCGCGGCAGACGGCCAAAAACGAAATCGGCGCGCTCCGCCTCGAACTCGAGACCCTTCAAGACCAGCGCTCCCGCCAGAGAGCCACCGCTCCCGCGCCCGGCGCGAAAAAGGTGGTGATGTATTCCACCGCGAACTGCCCGGCGTGCAAGATGGCCAAGTCCTACTTCACCAAAAAAGGCGTGCCCTACGAAGAGCACGACGTGAACACCGAACCCGCCGCGCGCGCCGAGTTTCAGAAGCTCGGCGGCCGCGGCGTCCCGCTCATCCTCATCGGCACCGAGCGCATGGAAGGCTTCAACGCGCAGCGACTGGATCAGCTTCTGTAAGACCGGGCTCGAGAAAAAGCAGCCCGTCAGCTTCCGCCTCGAGCTACCGGCAGAGTCCAGAAGCGCAAACGCTTGGGATCTGGTAGCCGTCATCCTTCAGCCTTTCGCGAAAGTCGTTCGCCTTCTTTCGCTGCTCCTTCGTCACCGTGGGCGTGGCGCTCGGCGCAGCCCGCCCGCAGACACCCCGCCCACGCGAAACACTGTTTCGCCCGTTAGGGCGTTACCAAACGGAGGGTGGTGACGAGTGGAAAACGAGCGGGTTAAGCCGTTGGGTTGCGTCGCCTTGGTACACAAATATATGCGATCGAACCCAATCCAAAAAGAATCAAAGAGTTTGGTTCCGGAAGAATGGTTACGTCGAGTTGTGGTAGAAACACCTCACTGCCTCCCCCGGTGCCGGAAATCTGCTGTCGGACGTTTAGAAAGCCAAAGCCGGCGGACAAGATAGAATTTGTGATTGAAGTGACATCGTATGAAATGAAGTCAACTTGGTTTCCCGGAACGGTGCGTGAGCCCAGTTGGGTTGACGCGAGTGAGAAATCAGAAAGTAGAATTTGACCGTCGCCCGCGGTGAGGAACGTATCGAACGTGGACGCCGTCCCATTGGAGTTGTAGAAACTAAACGTGAGCGTTGCGGACTGAACGATCGTTATCCCCGACAGGGTAAATTCTTGGACGCTGCGCCGCTCGTAGGGAAACTGTCCGCCGCCTTTCTGGACCAAGGTTGTTCCGTAATTCGGATCGCCCGGATGACCAAATCCGAGTCCGAGCGCCTCAGCCACTCCATCGCCGTTTTCGTCGGTAAGTGTCGCAGATTGCATCTGCAGAAGACCCGCGACAGCGGTAAGGTGACTGAATTGAAAAATTAGGACGGCAACGGCCAAAAGCGAATTGGGATTTTTCATGGATAAGGACTGTAGCTAGACTTCGGTGACCATACGTCGCGCACGTAGCTATCGAGGATGGCGCGGGCGGCTTCGCGTTCGCGCACTTCTTTGACGCGGCCGGCGAGGGCGTCGAAGATGCGGACGAAGGCGCCGAGGGCGTCGAGGGTCTCCTGGGTGATTGATTTGCGACTCGCGGCGCGATCGGCGGTGCCGGTGGCGTGGCTTTTTTCGAGGAAGCTCAGGCGATCCTCATCCGAACGGGGTGCTTGGTAGGCAGGCATACTTCAGTCTCTCGCTTTCTACTGTTTAGATTCCGGTTAAACAGGGCCGCAGGCGCCGCTGGGTCGTCTCACTGTCCGCTTGGTCGATTAGCAAAACCGATGGGGGACGGGCAAGGAAACTTTTCGCTGAGCATGGACGGAATTAACGCGGAACACGCGGAAGGAACGCCGAATACGCGAAAGGGCACGTTCTGTGGCCTCCCCTTTTCGCGGCCTTCCGCGTCTTTTCCGCGTGTTTCGCGTTTTAAAACTAACCTCCGGCCCCCCTCAGAGCGAT
>Ga0209181_10001148_pt1 | contig 47131 bp, 47 predicted proteins | sample MAT05_FD_187208 | JGI IMG/M metagenome (GOLD analysis project Ga0209181, IMG submission 187208) | Freshwater microbial communities from Lake Fryxell liftoff mats and glacier meltwater in Antarctica - MAT-05 (SPAdes) (version 2) | ecosystem: Environmental > Aquatic > Freshwater > Ice > Liftoff... | reverse complement strand
AAAAAAGTTTAGTTTTAACGCTATTAATAATCACCATGAGCGCCAGATATAAATTTATTGATAATGAAGGAGTATATTTTACCACGTCAACCGTAGCGGGGTGGACGGATGTTTTTACATGAGAAATCTATAAAAAAATCCTTTTAGATAGTATAAGGCATTGCCAGCAAAGGCAGGGTTTAAAAATACATGCATGGGTGTTAATGACCAATCATTTACATACCATCAGTAGTTGTAAAGAAGGACAAGATTTGGGATTGATATGGCGCAATATAAAAAGCTTCACCGCCATGAAATTAATAGATGCCATCATCAACAATTCAAAGGAAAGTAGAAAAGAATACCTGCTCCATACTTTTGCAGCTGAAGGTAAAAAAGCAGCAGTAATTTTAAACAAAAGTTTTGGGAACATGAAAATCATCCGGTATTATTAAACAGTACGGAAATGTATAACCAGCGTTTAAATTATATTCATTGGAACCCTGTAACAGCAGGCTTTGTAGCAGAGCCTTGGCATTGGATATATAGTAGTGCAACTGATTATTTCACAGAAAAAAAGGGCTGCTGGATCTTATTATTTTGGATGGTTTTTAGGACCGAAGATTAGTAACAGGGAAGACACAGGACGGAGTCCTGCGCCTGTGGGAGGTTTTAATAATCATAGTACCGCATGCAAAAAAGTTGATCTGGCGTTCGATGACCTGGTTTATTGTTGGCGCAATTTTATTCACCATCATCATCGTAACCGCATTCTTTCTTACGATCAGGGCATTGTTGAAACAAAAGAAGTTAAGTGAAATAAAATCAGATTTCATCAATAATATGACCCATGAATTTAAGACTCCACTGGCAACCATTTCGCTGGCGGTGGATGCTTTAAAAAATGAAAAGGTGATTAATAACCGGGAGAAGATGGATTATTTTACAGGCATCATCAAAGAAGAAAACAAGCGTATGAACAAGCAGGTAGAAACCATCCTGCAGGCGGCTTTACTCGACCGTCAGGAAGTTCAGTTGAATTTACAAAAATTGTATGCCCACGATTTAATTACCAGCGCTTTAAATAATATTCACTTGCAGGTAGAGCAGGTAAAGGGCAGGATGGAAGTAGATCTGGATGCAACAAAAGATTTGATACTGGCAGATGATGTGCATTTTACCAACCTGATCAGCAACCTCCTGGACAATGCAGTAAAATATTCAAAAGAGAATCTGGTGATAAAAATAAGTACTCTGACTGCCGGAAAACAATTAAAAATAAAAATTGAGGACAACGGTATTGGGATGAACAAAGAAACGGTCAGTCGCATCTTTGAAAAGTTCTACAGGGCGCATACAGGAAACCTTCACAACGTAAAGGGTTTTGGATTGGGATTGAGTTATGTAAAAACAATGGTTGATGCGCATCACGGCAGTATCAAAGCGGAGAGTGTTCCTGGTAAAGGAACTATATTTTTCCTCACTTTCCCACTGGCAAAAGCGTAGAATATTTCCTTACCAATTATAAAACGCTGGGCTAAAACAATTTCTTCGCCTTTTATAAATCCTATTGGTGCATATACCAAACTCATGAAATTTAATTTAGGATATGAAGAAAAAACAATAAACTATTTTGTTTTGCTTAACAATATTTCCACCTGTTTCATCAATTTTTCAATTTGTTCATTTTTTATCTGTAATTCTTCTTTTAAAGTTTCTGTAATACTTTATTATCAGTATTAAGGTTTTCAATGTGATGAATGTATCCATTTTCAACTTTTTCGTTAAAGGTCTGGTTTACATTCAAACCATCAAATAAGCCTAACTCAATCGGCGATACGCCCAGTTTTTCTGCAATAATTGCTATTCTTTCTTTGTCAATAAGTTTAGTAATACCATTCTCTATTAGGCTATAAGCATTTTGACTAAGGTGAAGTGCGGCTGCCATGTCATCTTGCGAAAATTTTGTTTTTGAACGTAATTCTTTTATCTTATTGTGTTGCATACTGTAATTATATTACTTTGTAAATATAGATAACTTTGATAAGATATAGGGAGTACGGTTTGGCATTTAATTTATATTGTAGCAAATTTAATGTGTAATTAATTAGTACAAAAGGAACAACGCCGTATGCCTTAAAACCCTGATCCGGTTTATAAAAAGAAAGGTCATTTAAAAAATCTTCAAATTAATTTATTATGAAAAAAATGGAAATTTCGCAAATGGAGAATTTGCAGGGGGGTCGCCCTTTTATTGGTACGGGTACAGTTAACCACTCAACAGTAAATGGTTGTACCTGGACTTGCAATCAGAGTTACTTTTTTTGGATAAAAGTAGGCGAGGAAACCGGGTGTAGTACACCTGTATGTGAACGTTCTTTTTAACCAATAGGAGATTGCTAAAAATGGCAATCTCTTTTTAAAATATTAAGAGAGATGTGTAAGTTTTATTATAGTGTATTTAGTTTTATAATTTTTATTTCATCAAAAGGGCAGCAACTTTCTATTAAAAGTAGAGTATTTGATAGTGATACAAAAATTTGTATCCCATATGTAAGTGTTCATATCTCAAACACAATGAAATTCAGAGATACAGATGAAAAAGGTTTCTTTCAAATTATGGGAAATAGTTCAGATACTTTAATTATATCTTGTATTGGATATGAATCATCTAAGTTACCCGTTTCTAAAATTGGTTTAAATGATAGTTGTTTTTTAATAAAAAAAATTATTACACTCAATGAAATTATTTCGTCTAAACCTTTATCGAAAGTATTTGGAATTCTAAATGAGAGACAAGGGAGAAGTTGTTCAGGTGGTTCAGAAGCTGAAAGGACTGAAATTGCTACTTTAATTGAAATACCCGATTCCATTAAGCTATATAAAATTTCAAAAATTTTTATTAAAGGTAGAAATTTTAAAGAAGCTAATCCTGTGAGACTTCATATTTACGGGATTGGCAATAATGGATTGCCGGGTACCGAATTGCTCATAAAAGAAATAATTATCAAGAATAATGAAGACGATAACAAAACTATAAGCATTGATGTGAAAGACCAAGGAATATTTTTAGAACAATCTTCTTTTTTTGTTGGAATCCAGTGGATAACATCTACAAAAGTAAAATTATTTACAGGACCTGAAATATTTGAAACTTTCAAAGTCAAAAAATTGCTTACCTACCGCAGATCTTTGTCTCTTAACAATAATCAATGGTATGGATGGTTTAAAAAATCTTTGATTTCATATCCCGATGGAATTATTCCAACAGATGACGATCCCCCAATTAATGTGTTAACCTCTGCTGAAATAGAAATTTTCGGCCAATAATGTTATGGTTTTAAAAAATATCAGGCATTGGATTTTTTATTTATTTTTTATTTATTTACTAATATGGATTTTAGTACACAATTATTTAACAAGCCAATTTCCTGATAATGCAAAATTACCTACCTTAAAAGATTTATGGAAACATGATAAAACAATAAAAGGTATTGTTAACGATATAAGTTTTTGGTCAACTTCATTCGGGATTGTTATTTATATTTGGTTTGAAGTAATAATTGTAAGTCTTACACTATTTGCTTTCAGTAAGTTATTTAAGTATGTTACAAGCTTTTCTAAGTGTTTACTTGTTGTTATTGCCGCCCATAATATTTTTCTATTACAACACATTTTTGAATGCTTGTTTGTAATAAAAAATGCCCAATATTTTAACATCGTTCGCAGAGAAAATTTCTCCTTATTTTCAATCAGTTTTTTTCTAAATGAAGCAAAGGTTTCTTTTAATACCGCATTTTATTACGCTTTCGGTGTAATAAATGTTTTTGAATTTATTTATTGGGGTCTGCTTATTTTTTTTACAATGAAAATTCATCATACAAATTCTGCCAATGCAATAAGGCTTATTTCATTTTCTTACATCCCAATTTTATTCCTGTGGATTATCACCATAACATTTATAAATTTAATGAACTCCTAATGCGAACAAGAAAAAAAATATTCATTACTTATTTTGCTATAATTGTAATTTTTTCTTTGATTTTCTTATTGATTTATAATGTATCTCAAAATAGAACAAAGGCAAATTCAGTGTTTTTTAATGAATCAATGCTGATTAAAGAAAACTTTATTAACAGCTATAAAGTGCAAAGTAATAAAGTGCTGATTTTCCTTTCTTTAGATTGTGAATATTGCACAGATGCAATAAAAATGATAAAACAAAATAAAAAAAAAATCATTAAAAAAAATTCCTTTGTGTTCATTTTTAATGAAGAAAAAAAAAGGATAAATGATTTTGTATTTAAAAACCGAGACTTACTAACCGATAAAATATATGTTTATGCTGATGTGGACAGAAAGTTATATAAAGCATTTGGTGTAAGTTCGTACCCCACAGTTTTTCAACTAAATCAAAACATCGTTTTAAAAAGTGGATATGCAGCCAAACTTTTGCCAATGATTTTGGCAAAGGAGTTATAAAATGGTATAAATTACTTATATTCTAAAAAGGCATATTGCAAGAGCATACAATTAAATATCTACAAAAAACATTCACCCTTCAGCAAGATCAGCAAGACTGCGGCGTTGCATGCCTTTTAGGCCTTTTAAAATATTACGGCGGCACAACTTCACTGGAGAGTTTGCGAAAATTGAGTGGTACAAATGTAACGGGCACAACCATGCTCGGCCTTTACCAGGCTGCCCATCAATTGGGCTTTACGGCAGAAGGTTGTGAGGCGGACTTGGATGCATTAGTGGCACATCGGGAGCCGGTGATATTGCATGTAGTTATTGAAAATAATTTGCAACATTATATAGTTTGCTTTGGTACCTCACCCCCAACCCGTCTCCAAAAGAGAGGGGAGCAAGAAGATGTGTTTATAATAGGCGACCCTGCGAAAGGAATAATTTACTTAACCAGAAATGAGTTGGAAAAAATATGGGTTTCCAAAAGCTGCCTTACGTTAACGCCCAATGAAAAACTTGTAAAAGCTACAGAAATTAATCATAAAAAATGGCAGTGGATAAAAGGGTTAATAATAGACGATAGTTCTATTTTGGGTGTTGCCATTGGTATTGGGGTTGTTATTGCTGCACTGGGCCTGGCTATGGCAATTTTTAGCCAGCGGTTGATTGACGATATTTTACCAAAGAAAGATTTCTTTAAATTAAACATGGGTATTATTTTACTGGTAGTGTTACTTCTGGCAAGGGAATGTTTTAACGCCTTGCGCCAATACTTTTTAATGCGCCAAAGCAAAGATTTTAACATCCGCATCATTGATTTTTTTTATCAGCATTTATTACAGTTACCCAAACCATTTTTTGATACAAGAAAAATAGGCGACCTGGTTGCCAGGTTGAATGATACTACAAGGATACAAAGGGTAATAAGCCAAATAGCAGGCAATGTGGTAATTGATTTATTGATAACAATTATTACACTCGGTTTTTTATTTTCATTTAGCTGGCAGGTAGGGATAATAAGTTTATTTGCTTTGCCCTTTTATTTTTTATTGATATACAGCCAAAGCAAAAATATCTCAAAAGGTCAAAAGGCCATCATGGGCGGCTATGCATTGAGCGAAGCAAATTATATCTCTACTTTACAGGGGATAGAACCCATTAAAAATTACAACAAGCAACAACTGTTTGCGACAAGTAATAAAATGCTGTACGAAAATTATCAGGGCAAAATTTTCTCGTTGGGCAAAATACAAATAAAGCTTTCTTTTATAGCCAATTGTTTTGGGGTATTTTTTTTAATTGGTATTTTATGGTTTAATGCACACCAGGTTTTAAGTGGGCATTTAAAAACCGGGCAGTTGATGGCTATACTTGGTATGTGTGGTTCCTTATTGCCAAGCATAGCAAACCTGGCATTAATTTCCATACCTGTTAATGAAGCCAAAATCGCCTTCGACCGAATGTTTGAGTTTACAGGTATAGAAGCAGAGCTACAGGATAAGGAAGGTGAAGTATTAAATTTTCATTCCTTGCAAATTAAAGACGTTGCCTTTCGTTTTCCTGGCAGGAGCAGGCTTTTACAAAGTATCTTTTTAGAAATCAACAAAGGCGAAATTATTGCATTGATGGGTGAAAATGGTTGTGGAAAAAGTACGCTCTCTCAAATGTTACAGAAATATTATTTGCCAGAAGCGGGGGAAATTGTAATAAATGCAACAACCAACCTTTCCGAAATCTCTTTTCAATCCTGGCGTAATTGTGTAGGCATTGTGCCCCAGCATATTCATATTTTTAATGGCACTGTCTTGGAGAATATTGCGTTTGATGATATGGCAAAGAATCCGCAAGCTATTGTTGACTTTTTGCAGGAATATGGGTTTACTGAATTTATAGAAAGCCTCCCGCAATCATACATGACATTGATTGGAGAAGAGGGGATTAATTTTTCGGGCGGACAAAAGCAAATGATCGCTTTAGCAAGGGCCTTATATCATCAGCCGCAATTACTTATTTTAGATGAAGCAACTGCTGCCATGGATAGAATGAGTGAGCAGTTTGTATTGGAGTTATTGGTAAAATTGAAAAGTAAAATAGCGGTAATTTTTATAACCCACCGCCTCCACATTTTAAAATCTTTCTGCGATAGAATCTACATCATTGAAAAAGGAACAATCGTGGCAAAAGGCAATCATCTTCAACTATTAGAAACTTTAAATTTATACAGTAGTTATTGGAGTGCTATGTCCTTAAATATTGGTGTCTAGCTAAATTTCAACAACTGCTTAATAAACTTTAAAAATACATTTGCCAGTTTAACTAGTGTCACGTCAAATAGAAATTGTCGGATATAATTTTTTTAATTTTATCCTCGCCTTATCATTTGTAAACTGCCAGTTAATCTTAGCCTCTTTATTATTTCTGGTCTCCTGCCATGCTTTGGCTTCCTTTTCCATTGTTTTTATTTCACCAATCCTTCTGTTCAAACATTGCCCCATTAATACGTGTAATTCTATTTCCGCCATATTTAACCAGCTTCCATGTTTGGGTGTATAGATAAATTCAAATTTATCCCATATCCTCTTAGCCTCTTCTGGTGCAAACGCTTCGTATAATGCAGCTGGTTTATGAGTTCCATAATTATCCATTACTAATTTTATTTTTTCAGAAGTGGGATAATGCACATCTGCTATCTCTTTTATAAAGTGTGCCCAGTCTATTTTCGTCTTCTTCTCTGTCACTTTCACATACCGCTTACCCGTTAAGGGTTCATTAGCCATAAAAATATTAGCTACTCCACATCGCTCATATTCATAATCTTCCTTAGCATCGCTTCCAGGTTTTCTCTCTATTGGCAAGCGGGTTTCTTTTATCAATTGTTTGGGCGATTCATCCATACAAACTACAGGAATAGCAGCATTATAAGGGGTTTTGTATACATCCAGTACTAATCCCATGTGAGCTACAAAATCGCTATTTTGAAGTTGAGCTATTATCCAGCCCTTTACACGACAAGGCTTAATTTCGTTTTTTTTAAAACGGTTCTTATTGTTTCATGCGATACACTTTCTGCATATTGCAGTTCAACCATCTTTTCTGCCAGCATACGAAGTGACCATCGGGTAAACCCTTCCGGAGCTTTGCTGCAACTTATAGCAATAAGGTGTGCTTCAAATTCACCATCCGCTTTTGACAGTTTTACATCTGGATAGGCCTTTCGCTCAATACATGCATCAAAACCATCTTCTACAAAACGTTGCTTTAGTCTTTCAATTGTTTTGGGGTTCACCTGTAGCACTTGTACTATTTGTGCATTCGTAATTTTTTCACTATAAACACCAGCATCAATATTGAGCAAAATACATGCATTTTTAAATTGAAGAGATGTGTGTTTGCCTTTATGCAAAATGTCCTTTAATTGATCCCGTTCATCCTTTGTTAGTGTGACCTTATATCTTATCATCTTTTTTTGGGAACAAAGATACAATATTAACAGACATAATATACTTGACATGACACTAGATTTGTTTGCAGCTACTGGTCTCGTGAGTCCTAAAGGTATAAGCGGCACCCAAATTAGCACACAGCCTGGTTTTCCCACAACCATTACAAATTTGCTGAACAATCAGCCTGCACAAACAAGCACAAGGCCCCGGGCGGGCATTAATTGGGTGGTGTTAGATGAGCAGTTTAAATGGGTAAGAGGTGGCTTTGACATGGTGGGCGATGCGGGAGCAAGTACAGCTGGTACATTCAAAAACCATGTGGTACCAACTATCAGTATTCCGAAGAATGGTTACATTTACATTTACTGCAGCAACGAAAGTCAGTACAGTGTGTTCTTTGATAATTTACAGGTTATACATAAGCCAGGTCCGATATTGGAGGAGACGCATTATTATCCGTTCGGCTTGACCATGGCGGGTATATCTTCTCAGGCGGCAGGTAAACTTCAGAACAAATATGGAATCACCGGGAAGGAGCTACAATCAAAAGAGTTCAGCGATGGTAGCGGATTAGAGCAATATGATTTTGGCGCAAGATTTTATGATCCCCAAATAGGGCGTTGGAATGTTATAGATCCTTTGGCTGATATGTTTTCGAATTGGAGTCCCTATACTTATACCTATAATAATCCTATCAATTTCATCGATCCTGATGGAATGGCAAATGCAGGAGCGTACAATAAGGATTCGTGGGACCCGAACAACAGCAATGGGAAGCGGGATGAGGATGTAAAATTTAAACGACCTGACTGGATGGCCGGTTTTGGAAAAGCGAATGGTGGGGGGCCTCCTTCAACAGACGTAACTAAGAATGATGATGGCTCATTTAAAGTAGTTGATGCAAAAAATGACGGTGATAATAATATTTATGTTCAGGGAAATGATGGCAAGAGAACTGGAGAAGTAATTGGACAAACAGTTAATCCTTGGGACTTCATGATAACCAATGACCAGGATGGAACTTTTTCAGGACCTGCGAGGGGAGTAACATTTAGCTTGGGCAATTTGCCTGACGCAAATAAAAAAATATCAAACCTTTCTACATTGTGGGCAGTTACTGCAGCCGCTACTCAGTCAACTGTTGGGTCATTAGCGGCGCTTGCTGTATTATCAAGGAATGGAGGAGCCTTTGATATTAAAACACAGTATCCCACAAGTACGGGTGGCATTTATACAGCCGTTTCATATAATGGTAAAATAACTACAGCCAGAACAGCAGGAAATATTTTGTTTGGAGCAAATATGAGAGCTATAAATGCGGTTACATTAACTCAAGCCTTTACACCTGCGGCAGCTTTTTATATTTCTACTATGCCAGTTGTTGGTGCTTATAATCAGCACCAGAATAACGGTAACGGGTGTAATGCTGGTTGGCCTTTTTATGGTGAACATACTTATTCCGGAACAGGAATTTATTTAGGATATTTTGGTAAAAAACCTTAAGAAATAATTACATGAATACATTACTTATTATTCCTCTTATCAGTATTTTTTGGAGTTGCAATGTTGGAGAACCCAAATTTGTTAGAAAGCAAATTGATAATAAAGACATAACCATTAAATGGTATTACCACAGTTTTATAAGTAACGTAAGCCCTGATTTTGTGATAGTGGAAAAAGATGGTAACAAAAGAGAAATATATAAAGCGACAGAAGTTATTTTAAATGTTACTCTTAAAGACCACAATATTATTTTAAAGCTTGTTGAGCCTTCAAAGGGCTTGGTATTTACAAAAAAAGTAGATGAAGAAGTTTTTGGATATAAGATTATATTGGACACAACTGGGACTTATGATGAATTAAGGCTTAGACCAGATGGAGTAAAACAGAATGAATAAGAAAAATATATTTAAGTAAAACAATAAAGTCCCTTAGGCGCGGGAGTGTAGTATAAAAAGAAAAGCGTTAGGCGCAGGAATGAGGCGTGGGCAATGTGCGGATGGCTTCCTGTGCCGGGCGGTTACTACCGCATTAACATAAACAAAAGCCATGAAGACAGTAAAGCCCCCTATTAGTGCAAGATTCTGCTTGTGCCTTCGCCTTGGTTCTTCGCAAACGAACCAGTGTTTTGACATTGAGTACTGCGGAGCAATAAATAAGAATGTAAAATTTTTCCCTTCTTCTCAGCAACGAGCTTAAGCGAGGCGAAAAAAAGTTGTGCCACAAGTGCAGGGTTCACCTCCATCTTGGTCCATCCCACACGAACCAAATTTGGCCCTCCGCCTTAACAAGACATTAAGGAATTCATTTTTCAAGAGTGAAGTTGTAAATTGTTGAATGGTATTTTCACAACAGAGAAAATTAAACACATTATTGGAGAAATTTATTTTGGAACAACCACTATTCATAAATGGCTCCTAAGATATAAAAATATATAGTGCGAAACTAACGAAGGCCCAACCTATCAACGACGAAGTCCTAACAAAAGCAATATTAGACAGGTTATTATATCACTGCGAAATCATAAAAATGACCGGCGAAAGTTTCCGGGTTAAAAACAGGAAAACAATTTTTGAAAAAGCAAATTAAAACCCTGTAATTTTATAACACACCATCCGTCCTTTCCTGCAAACTGTGCATTCTTATTTACCAAATAGGGTGCACTGTTAATTTACCGACTACACCAGTATAGATGGAAGCTGGCAACTATTAGCAGGCTGGCCTGGTTCGGCCTAACTGTAGAACCTGCGGTATAAATAATTCCATTAAATCAAAACAAGCTCAATGGATAAGTTGATCTTACTTCATACGCATTCCATCATGGCCTTCATCCTGGCTACCACACAATTTGGAATGCTGATGTACCTGGTTAGGCTCCACAACGCCACCAAAATACGGCGCTGGATGATTATCAACTACCTGGCATCGGTGGTATGGCAGGTGGATCAAACCATTCGGTTCAGCCTGCATCCCTCGGTGCAGGGATCACTTTTATATAAATTGGAAACGGTGCTGATCTATAGTCCCGCCCTTGCTGTGCTGGTGCTTAGCTATTTCCAGATCTTATACCTTTTTCTCTATCAACCGTACGAAAAGGAGCGGCGTAATATGGTTCGGATCGTGGTTCCTGTGGCGATTGGTTTGGTAGCCTTTAATGCCTGGAATGAGTTTGCAAATAGCAGTAACCTGTTTGTATTTCAGGCCACTTCTTTTGTGTACGGGTTACTTACCAATATTTGGGCTTTGGTAATCACCATCCGTAAGGCACGCCTGCTGAGGACTGTAGACCGGCATGCAGCAAAGGCACACAATATATTGGTGTTCGTAAATATGGGTTTTATCGTGATGTGTCTGGTAGCAGTAGCCTTTGGCTTTTACAGCCCGGTTGGTTATTGGACATTTTTCATTTTTATCTGGCTTTGTAATCTTACCCAAATTATAGTATATATTACTTTTTCAGCAGTGCCGGCAAGTTTCCAAATCAAAATTGCGGGCTTCAGCTTTGTTACTGTAGTCACATTTCTTACGGTGGTAACACTGGTATTCTTCCCTCCGCTAATACCTACCCAAATAACGGCCCGTTTGGCTCAGCAGAATGGCCTGGTAAAAATGTTTATCATTATTGCGTTGGCTACACTCTTTGTGGTGTCGGTACTGCCGGGCTTATTACGCAGGAGTTTATCCGAGCCATTACAACGGCTGTTATCTGGCGTGAAACAGGTGAACGCAGGTGATCTGAGTGTACAGGTAGCTGTTGGTTCACCCGATGAGATCGGCGACCTGACGGTAAATTTCAACAAGATGACACAGTCATTGCAACAGGCAAATGACCAGTTGCGTGACTACGCCGAAAAACTGGAAGTAAAGGTGGTAGAACGAACGGCTGCATTAAAACAATCACTGGATACACTCCAGTCTACCCAGGCCCAACTGGTACAGTCTGAGAAAATGGCCAGCCTCGGCGAACTGACCGCCGGCATTGCCCACGAGATACAGAATCCCTTAAATTTTGTCATCAACTTTTCGGAAGTAAGTGCGGAAATGCTCAACGACCTGAAGGAGTACCTGGCAAACGGCCAACCAGAGGATGCCATCGCTGTTGCGAATGAACTGGCCGCCAATCTTATCAAGATCACAAATCACGGTGGCCGGGCGGCTGATATTGTGAAAAGTATGCTGGAGCATTCAAAGGCCAGCAATGGTCTGCGCCAACCGGTTGACATGAACACACTTTGCCAGCAATATGCTCAATTGAGCTTCAATAGTATGATCGCTAAAAGCCAGGCGTATGACTGTGTGGTGCATACGGACTTTGATTCAACTTGCGGCAATATTGACGTGGCATCACAGGATATTGGTCGGGTACTACAAAATGTATTTAACAACGCTTTTTATGCAGTGCATGAAAAACGCATTCAAAAGGTTGGGACAGTTCCGGCTTATGAACCGCGGGTGGTTGTTAGTACTCATCCTTTATTGCAGCCAGATGGTTCCAATGCCGGTATCGAGATCCGGGTACGGGATAATGGAACAGGAATGCCCGAAGCGGTGAAAGCCAAGATCTTTCAGCCCTTTTTCACTACAAAACCAACGGGTCAGGGAACCGGGCTGGGCTTATCAATCAGTTACGATATTGTGACCAAGGGACACGGTGGCTCCTTTCTCGTTGATAGCCGGCCAGGAGAAGGTACCGAAATGATCATCCGGTTACCGGGAAATAGTGTTCAACCTGTTGAGGAATTAAGTATTGTAAAATGAATTTCAAAATTATTTTCAGTAGCTAAATAATAAGTAGGATTTTTCTAAATATTAAATTATATTAGTATCCATATTCAATCTTAAATCCCCCAGCAACATGAGTGTAGATCCTACTATTGCAACCTTAATGGTTGATGGCGTTTGCTACTATCTGCCAGCCAATGCTGATGAAGTATTACTCCTGGTAAACAAAGCACAACAGGAAAAAAAAGTGGTGTGTTTACGTGGGGCCGCCCATTCCCGGCCGCTGATCAGCAGCCTTGAATCTGAAGCTGACGACGGCCGTTTGTACCTTCTGCTGGCAAAGATGATGGCGGTTAGTTTTGATGAAAACGGGATGCAGGTTACTGTTGAGGGTGGTTGTCACCTGGGATATGATCCCAGTGACCCACTCGCTACCGCACCGGATTTTGCTCCATTTAAATCTACAGTGGAAAATTCACTTCTGTATCAGTTAGATAATCACCGCACCGATCCAAACAGCCCGCTCAATGGCTGGGCAATACCTGACCTGGGCGGCATTATCCATCAAACAGTGGGTGGGTTTTTATCAACGGGTTCATCCGGCAGTAACCTTTACGCTTCTTTTAATGAGCAGTTGGTAAGTTTAACGGTGATTACCGGCGGAACCGATGGAGCCCGCAAACAGGTATTTAGTAAAGACGATCCCAACTACCCGGATATGGATGAGAACCCTTTTTATGCAGCCGGTGTGGCGCTGGGACTGTTCGGTGTAATTGTATCGGCCACCTTTCAGTGTACTGTTAATTTTAATATAAGCGGACAGGAATCTACCATGCTCGAAAAAGATTGCCCTATCGACTTGTTTGGAGATATGCCAGACCATGAGTCGCTGGAAGATTTCTTTAGGCGGCTGCATTATAAACGCATTATGTGGTGGCCGCAAAATGGTGTGTCCAAAGCGGTTGTATGGCAGGCGGAGCCCATGCCGAATGCACCCGGGTTTGTTCCCAATCCATACCAGGAGGTGCCGGATATAAAAATATTCGGTATCGAAACACCCTTGCCCGCTGAGATTTGTGCCAACCTGATGTTAAGCGGATTTAGCGAGATCCCTATATTTCTCGATAAGCTGAAAGCGGCACACCCAATAGCCTACGAATTGTTAATGAAGCTGGAAGGGGATTACATTGTTCCTTTTTTGCTGAATTTATTTGTGCCGCTTGATCCCGTAAAAGACGGTGTACCTGTACCGCCTGCATTCCAGGATGTGTGGTATAATGGTATCCCGATGGATAACCGCATCAGTGATTTTTTAATACCGGTGTGGTTTACCGAGCTTTGGTTCCCGATTGAGCAGGGGCCGAAAGTATTGAGCACCCTGCGGAATTTCTTTCAGCAAAATCCAGACATCGTGGGCACTTTCTCTTACGAGATCTATCCCGCCAGGGCGAGCGAGTTTTGGCTGAGCGCTGCTTATAAGAGAGATGTTTTCCGGATCGATATGTTTTGGTTTGGTGATAATGCGGGTTCGCCGCTCAACAAATTCTATCCTGCTTTATGGGATGAACTGTATAACAACAATCTTTACTTCCGGCCGCACTGGGGTAAGTTTTTACCAGCAGGTGACAGCCGGGAAGGCATCTCGTATTTGAGAAGCCAGTACCCCAATTTTGATAAATGGATGGCACTGCGGGCAGCGATGGATCCTCACCAGGTATTTGTAAGTAATTACTGGCGCAGTCATTTAGGGATTCCTGAAAATTAGCAGTGGTGAAAAAGGGTGCTTTCTGATCTTCGCTGATTCTTTTGCCTTTGTTGGCCTTAACCTAATAAGTTCGAAGCCCACTGTTGGCTGTTGTTGCGTATGCAGGCCGGGTAAAGAGCGAAGGCATACCAACAACTTTAGTGAAGTAATAACTATAAAAATAACAAAGCCCCGACACGGTTTTGTATTTTTTGCCTTTGTTGGCGTTAACCTAATAAGTTCGAAGCCCTCTATTGGCCGTTGTTGCGTAAGCAGGGTGGGTAACGAGCGAGGGCGTACCAATAACTTTAGTGGAGTAATAAAATAAAACTATAAAAACAACAAGACCCAAAGAGGTTTTTTGTATTTTATGAGTCGTAAGCCTTTTTAGCTTTTCTAACTATGAGGTGCAGAACTCCGTCCTGTGTCACCTTGCTACTACTCTCCGCCTTGGTTCGAGGCACACGAACCATCTCTCATTTCACAAGTAAGATGTATATCGTTGTATGGAATACGTTCAACAACGAAAGTCATATACATCCATTGTTGAAATTTATTTTTGGACAGCCACTATTCATGAATGGCTGCCACTGATGGACCTTGATTCCAACAAACAACTTAAGGTTAATTACTTAAAAAAGCTTTCCGATGAGGGTAAAACAAACTTTTCTGTTTAACAAATCTCTTCATTACAGCCTCTATCCTTAATCCTGGTTTCACTGTCACCTCTCACTATGACGAAAGTCACATGGCATTTGGGTTTGCATCATATTTTGCAATACAGGCTAATTATAAATTTGCCGCAACTATAATTCATCACCCATGAGTGCACTCTTCGTATTGATCGGCATCAGCATCCTCGTAGCAGGCAGTTTTCTAGCGGCCTTTTTGTGGAGCGTAAAAAATGGTCAGTTTGAAGATGATTATACTCCATCCATCAGAATGTTGTTTGATGATGAAATCAGCCCCACAGTGATAACTACACCCCAGGATCAAACCAAAACAACTAAACAATAAACTATAAACATTTAACATGCAGGTAGAAAAATTCTATTATGATAACCGGATTGTAAAAAACTTTGCCTATGCCACCATTCTCTGGGGGGTAGTTGGTATGTTGGTAGGATTGTATGTAGCACTCCAGTTAGTTTTTCCTTCTATTAACATTTCACAGTATGGAACATTTGGAAGGCTTCGCCCCTTGCATACCAATGCGGTCATATTTGCCTTCGTAGGCAATGGTATTTTTATGGGGGTGTATTATTCTTTGCAACGCCTTTGCAAGGCACGTATGTTCAGCGATGTATTGAGTAAGATCCACTTTTGGGGATGGCAACTGATTATTGTTGCTGCAGCCATTACTTTACCGTTGGGAATAACAGCCAGTAAAGAGTATGCCGAACTCGAATGGCCCATTGATATTGCCATTACAGTGATCTGGGTAGTTTTTGGATGGAACATGTTTGGAACTATTTTAAAAAGAAGAGAAAAGCATTTGTACGTTGCTATCTGGTTTTACATAGCCACCTTTGTTACCGTAGCGGTATTGCACATTACCAACTCCATGGCAATACCTGTAAGTTTTACAAAAAGTTATACCATGTATGCGGGTGTACAGGATGCCCTGGTTCAGTGGTGGTACGGCCACAACGCAGTAGCCTTCTTTTTAACCACCCCCTATTTGGGTTTGATGTATTACTTTATGCCCAAGGCAGCTAACCGCCCGATTTACTCTTACCGGCTTTCCATTATACATTTCTGGTCGTTGATATTTCTTTATATCTGGGCAGGGCCCCATCACTTGTTGTACACCGCATTACCAAACTGGGCACAGTCGCTGGGCGTGGTTTTTTCAGCCATGTTGATTTTCCCGAGCTGGGGTGGTATGATCAATGGGTTATTAACGCTGCGTGGCGCCTGGGATAAAGTAAGAGATGATGTGATACTGAAATTTATGGTAGTTGCTGTTACAGCTTATGGTATGGCAACATTTGAAGGCCCATTGCTCTCCTTGAAAAGTATAAGCGCCATTGCCCACTACACCGATTGGATTGTAGCCCATGTACACGTAGGTGCATTGGGATGGAACGGAATGCTAACGTTCGGCATTATATATTGGTTAATTCCAAGAATATTCAGCACCCCACTGTATTCTAAAAAGCTGGCCAACCACCATTTTTGGCTGGGCACACTCGGTATTGTATTTTACGCTGTTCCATTGTATTGGGCCGGTTTTACACAAAGCTCCATGTGGAAACAATTTACAGAAGCAGGTCAGTTGAAATATACTTTTTTGGAAACGGTTACATACCTGAAACCATTTTATGCCATGCGTTCTTTTGGTGGCACCCTATATTTGATCGGGGCCTTAATAATGGTGTACAATATTTATAAAACAGTGAAAGCCGGTAAACTGGTGGCAGATGAAGCTGCAGAAGCCGCTCCGATGGAAAAAGCCTATACATCTCACAAAGGAGAACATTGGCACAGGTGGATTGAACGCAAACCGGTGCAACTTATGGTAGCCAGCTTAGTCGTTATTTTAATCGGCGGTGCTATTGAAATTATACCAACGTTTATGGTAAAATCAAATGTACCTACTATTAGCAGTGTAAAGCCCTATACACCACTTGAATTGCAAGGAAGGGACATTTATGTAAGAGAAGGCTGCTATACCTGTCACTCACAAATGATTCGTCCTTTCCGGAGTGAAACAGAGCGCTATGGTGAATATTCCAAAGCAGGCGAATTTGTATATGATCATCCTTTCCAATGGGGTAGCAAAAGAACCGGGCCCGACCTGGCAAGAGAAGGCACGGGTAATCTTAAAAAAACGGACGGGTGGCATTTCAGGCATTTCAGGGAACCCGCCACTTTAAGTGAAGGTTCAATCATGCCGGCTTATGCATTTATGCTCACCCAAAACCTGGATACGTCTACCACAAAAACCAAGATCAATGTGATGAGAAAATTGGGCGTACCCTATGAACAGGGTTTTGAAAACGTAGCAAATGACGATTTGATGAAACAGGCTGGCCGTATTGCCGAAAATCTTAGAACAGACAGTATACGGGTAGCACCCAATAAAGAAGTGATTGCCCTGATCGCTTACATTCAACGACTTGGAAAAGACATTAGTAACGAACCAACCAATAAGTAAGCCATGTTTAAATTTATAAAACAGTACACCGAAACCATGGATCATGTTGCCATTTATCCCATGATCTCCCTGTTCATATTTTTTATATTCTTCGTAGTACTGCTCGTATTTGTAAAAAAAATGGACAAAAAACGGGTTGCCGAATTATCAAACATACCATTTGATACGGACGAAACCACTCATTCAACCAATTAAAAAGCCTTGTATGTTTTCACAAAAATATATGCATAAAAAGTTAGCTGTTATTGTCGTTTTTTTGCTGTTTGGTTTTACCATGCTGGCACAGGATCCTGCTGCACCAAAAGCAGTATCATCGGGTAGTAATTTATTAGCCACCTTACTGATCATCACCACCATTTTATTGAGTTTTGTGATATGGGGAATGGGACAGGTGCTGATAGCACTGTCGAGGCAGTTGCTTGATAAAAACAAAGCTGCTTCCAAAACGGCCGTTACCTCCTTATTAGTGATCCTGCTCCTGTTTTCACAAAATATTTTGGCGCAGGTAGTTGTACCAACTGATGCAGTAAAAGTAATTCCCAATTATGGAGGATTATCAGCCACCACCTTTTACGCTTTAGTGGTTGTGGTAATTACAGAACTGGTAGCCATATTATTCCTGTTCTTTTCTATCCGGAGAATCTATACTGAGCTATTGCCGGAAAAAGCCGCCGCCGCTGTTAAATCGTCCAAAATGGCGGCCCTGTGGTCAGGGCTCGATAAAAAGTTTCTAACAAAAGCCATCCCGGTAGAACATGAGGCAGACGCATTGTTAGACCATGATTATGATGGTATCCAGGAACTGGATAACTCTTTGCCTCCATGGTGGAAATATGGTTTTATCATCACTATTGGATTTGCCTTTGTGTACCTGTTAAACTTTCATGTGTGGGGCAATGGCAAAAACCCAACAGAGGAGTATGCAGCAGAAATGAACCAGGCAAGAATCGAAAAAGAAGCCTACGAGGCCAACAACAAGGATAAGATTGACGAATCCAATGTGCCGATGGCAAATGAAGCTGGTATCAAAAGGGGTAAGGAATTTTATACGGCCAATTGTGTAGCCTGCCATGGCACCCTGGGTGAAGGCGGGGCAGGGCCAAACCTGACCGATGATTACTGGTTGCACAAAGGTTCGTTGAGTGATATATACCATACCCTTAAGGTTGGGTATCCTGATAAAGGAATGCAATCATGGACTATAAAATTCAATCCCAAAGAAATGAGTGAGATTGCCAGTTTTGTTAAAACTTTAAAGGGAACCAATCCACCAAATGCCAGGGCCAAACAAGGTGATTTGTATGTTGAAGCAACAGCAGGGTCGGCAACGGAAACAATTACGGCAACGGATACAACAAAAATAACTTCACCGGAAATTACGGTAGTAAAATAAGCACATGTCAACGGTACAAAAAATTGTAAATGCGGAATCGTTCCGTGACTCGGTTGCTACCATTTCAAAGGAAGGTAAGCGGAACTTTATTTACCCTAAAAAGCCAAAGGGTAAATTATACAACCTGCGAACCTGGTTTAGTATTTTTTACCTGGTTGTATTTTTTACGCTGCCGTTTATTAAAGTAAACGGCGCACCCTTTTTTATGATCAATATCCTGGAGCGAAAGTTCATTTTATTCGGACTTATATTCTGGCCGCAGGATTTTTTTATATTCGGTATCGGAATGGTTACATTCATCGTATTTGTTATTTTATTTACGGTAGTATTTGGCAGAATGTTTTGCGGTTGGGCCTGCCCGCAAACGATTTTTATGGAGATGGTTTTCAGGAAGATCGAATATTGGATAGATGGGGATGCATCACAACAAAAACTGCTGCATGCAATGCCCTGGAATGCAAGGAAAATACAAAAGCGGGTGATTAAGTTTATTCTTTTCTTTGCGCTTTCTTTCCTTATCGCCAATTTCTTTTTAGCCTATCTCATCAGTATGGATGAATTGCTGGGGTACATCACCAATCCTGCCGGTCATGTAGGTACCCTTATTTCATTGTTGATTTTCACTACCGTATTCTTTTTGGTGTATTGGTGGTTTAGAGAACAGGCCTGTATTGTGGTATGCCCTTATGGCCGTTTACAGGGAGTGCTGCTGGACAGAAACTCCATCGTGGTAGCTTATGACCGATTAAGGGGAGAACCAAGAGGCAAATTGGTAAAAGAAAAAGAACATCAAGATCATGGTCATGAAAAATGTGATGGTTGTGAAGGCAACAGTTCCTGCAAGAGTTTAACAGCAACTGTAGCGCCACCGGTACCCACCGGTGATTGCATTGATTGTTTTGCATGTGTGCGTGTATGCCCTACAGGTATAGATATCAGGAATGGTACCCAGTTGGAGTGTGTGAACTGTACGGCCTGTATTGATGCCTGTGATGCCATCATGATCAGTATCAATAAGCCTCCCAAACTGGTAAAGTATGCCTCTGAAAACAGTATTGTTAAAGGAGTTCAACTGAAGTTTACTACACGAATAAAGGCATATTCTGCAGTATTGGTTCTCCTGATATCGCTCCTGGCTTTTCTGCTAGTAAGCAGGTCTGATTTGGATGCGAGGCTGATGCGTACGAATGGAATGACCTATACCTCGTTGCCGGACGGACGTATAGGAAACCTGTATAGTTTAAAACTGGCCAATAAAACACATAAGGATATCGCCATTCGTTTAAAGCTGGAAAATATAAAGGGTGAAATAACGATGGTAGGCAGTAGTAACCTGGTGGTTAAACACGAAGATTACAGCAATGTTCAGTTTTTTGTAAAGCTCCGCCGGAATGATGTGAATGGGTGGAAAACACCATTGGTAATTGGCCTGTATGAAAATGATGTAAAAATAAAGACCATCACGGCCAATTTTATGGGGCCGGAAGTGTATGAGTAAGGATGAGTGATGAATAACGAATAACGAGTTTTGAATTCGCTATTGATCATTGACCATTCACGAATTTTTTTTTGATCAATTAAAATGATAAAACATGAACTGGGGACATAAAATAATTGTTGTGTATGCGGTATTTGTTGCCGGTATGATTTTTCTTGTTATCAAATCATCCCAACAAAATAAAGACCTTGTCACCGAAGACTACTATGCCAAAGAACTCGTGTATCAACAAAAAATTGACCAGTCAAAACGGGTCGATGCATTAACGGCCCCTGTTGCCATCCAGGTGATCAATCAGGAATTAACCATCCTTTTTCCGAAAGATTTTGCAGCAACAGAAATTACCGGAGATGCCGTTTTGTATTGTCCGGCTGATGAACGAAAGGATAAGTATCAAGCTTTTACCCTTACTGATGAACAGCTCAGTATTCCATTGCCGGAAAGTTACAAAGGCCTGTTCTATGTAAAATTAAACTGGAAGGCAGATGGTGTTACTTATTATTATGAAAAGAAAATAATTATATAAAATTGGCAACTATTTTTTTTGCAGCATTTACACTCGGCATCATTGGAAGCTTCCATTGTATTGGCATGTGCGGGCCTCTTGCATTTTCACTTCCGTTAAGCCAAACCAGTGTTTTTGCAAAATTTGCCGGTTCTTTTTTATACAATATGGGCAGAATAGTTACGTATAGTATGCTGGGATTATTATTCGGGCTTGCGGGAAAAAGTTTTTCTCTGTTTGGGTTTCAGCAGGGAATATCTATACTGGTAGGACTGGCGATTTTGTTTTTCCTGGTGATTCCTAAAAAATGGATGAGTAATGCAGGCACAAGTAGTATCGTTTCAAGGTATAATCACCGGATAAGATCGGTGCTCGGTAAATTGTTTTTAAAAAGGAATTATCGTTCCTTATTTACCATCGGGTTATTAAATGGCTTATTGCCATGTGGGTTAATTTATATGGCCATAGCCGGTGCAATCGCATCTGCGGATGCATTTAAAAGTGCGTTGTTTATGGCGTCTTTTGGGTTAGGCACTTTACCGGTAATGTGGAGCGTATCTTTCTTTGGTAATTATATTGGGTTAGGCATTCGCAGAAAAATAAGGAGCGCCTACCCGGTTATGATGATGCTGATGGCATGCCTGCTCATTTTAAGGGGCATGGGTTTGGGCATACCCTATATCAGCCCGGCAATGAGTAACAGTACACAGGTAATTCAGGAGTGTCACCCGGCAATATCGAATTAAAAACGTAAAAATAAATAGCACGTAATTGTTAAATAGTCTGAAAAATAAAAAACAACTAATGACTGGTTCAAATAAAACAGCACAATTTTTACATGAAAATGTTTCGTGGAAACGATTGCTGGATTTTTTTATCCAGGAAAATAGTTTTTTAAAAACCAGGTTAAGCGAAGTGGTAGATAAAGAAACAGATACCGTTTTTATCGCCAATGCCGAGCATTTTCAAAACGAATTTATACTAAAAGATGAATATATACATGATATTGGAAACGATATCAGGTTGCAGGAGAAAAACTTACAATTAGCAGTTACCCAAAAAAAGGAACCGGATCAAAAAATATGCAGGAAGCAGGAAAAACTGAGAAATGAAATGTCGTACCTGGAAAAGGAGTTTTCTATTTTAAAAAACGAATTTAATAAATACCTGTTGTCTGTTCTATAACGGTTAATTCAACAATGCTGCCAATCGTTTTTCATCCAGGATAATGATAGATCCTTCTTTTATATCGATTAATTTTTCGCTTTTAAAATCACTTAATGTTCGTATAATCGATTCCGTTGCTGTGCCGGCAATATGCGCCAGATCTTCCCTCGAAATGTGAATGGAAAACTTACCCTCATTATTATTCGTATATTTTTTCTGCAATAATACCAATGCTTCAGCTACCCGCTTGCGCAATGAATTATATGCAATACCAACCAGTTGCTTTTCCCGGTCAGTTACACTTTGAGCCAGCAACTGGATAAACTGTTGCGATACTTCCTTGTTTGTTCTTAATAGTTTTTCAAAATCTTCCCTTGCTATGATCGCCAGGGTAGTATCTTCAATTGCTTCTGCGGTCTCTTTGTAGATGGTACCTTCAACGATGGCGGTATAGCCAATATAATCGCCTTCTCCATACAATCCAACGGTTAGTTCCTTACCATCGTCATTGGTTTTAAAGGTTTTTACCTTACCTTTTTGTATACAAAATAATCTTACCGGGTGATTACCTTCACCATAGATCAACTGTTTCTTTTTATAAATATTGACAGGACTGTTTTCTACAAGGGCCTGCATTGATTTTAAATTGCCTGGTTCATCACCGGTGGATAATGTATTGCCCGTTTCAAATAACTTTTGTTGCTGGACTGCTTTTTTAAGCCTGCTTTCTATTGCTGTTAATAATTCAATATCCGTAAAAGGCTTGGTAATGTAATCATCTGCCCCCATTTCCATTCCTTTTCTAAAATCGCTCCGCTCTGCTTTTGCGGTTAAAAAAATAAACGGAATGTTTTTCAGCGATTCATTTTTTTGAATGAGGTGCAATACACCATACCCGTCCAGCACGGGCATCATCACATCGCAAATGATCAAATCCGGCGCAGTTTCCAACGCCATTTCCACACCCAGCTTACCATTGGGGGCGGTAGCCACCTTATAGTTCGCAAGTTCAAGAATCTCTGCTGTATTCTCTCTTATTTCATCATTATCTTCAATCAATAAAACACGTTGCATAAAAAAATACCATTTAATAATTGCAAGATAAATAGTTATAACATAATAGCGTCATTACGGCTAAAACTAATGGTAAAAGTGGTGCCTTTTTCCAATTCGCTTTTAAAATTAATATGCCCGTTCATTAACTCCACATATTTTTCCACAATATGTAATCCTAAACCTGTACCCTGGATATTGGTTACATTGGCACCCCTGAAAAAGCGTTCAAATAAATGCGCCTTATCTGCCCTGGAAATACCGATCCCCTTATCTTTAACCTTCAGTAATATTTGTGTTTCACTCAATTCGCTGTTCACTTCTATTACAGCATTTGCGGGGGAAAACTTAATCGCATTCGACAATAAATTAATTATTACGTTGCGAAAAAGGAAAGGGTCGAGTTCCACCATTTGACCGCCTTTATGCCGGTAAATAATTTGCTGACCCGTTTTGCAAATGCCCATCATCTCATTACATAGCGCCGTAATGAACTCTTTTAAATTAACCGTGGTGTAATGAGCGACTACCTTGCCATCTTCTATTTTACCGATCGATAAGAAATCATTTAAAATATCTGTCAGGTTATTAACGGCTGATTTGATCCGGTTGATATGCTTATCTCTTTTATCCTGATCCTCTTCCTTTAAGTATTTTGATACTAATGAGGCCGACGAAAGGATGGTACTCAATGGTGTCCGAAATTCGTGGGAAGCCATTGAAACAAACCTGCTCTTTAAATCCCCCAGCTCTTTTTCCTTGCCGAGAGCAGTTAACAGTTCTTCCTTTGAATTTTCCAGCTCTGTCATTGTTTCCTGTATCTGAGCCGTGCGCAATGCAACTTTTTGTTCAAGAATTGTATTGAATTGCGCTACCTGTTGGTTAACGATGGCCAATTGCTCCTTTTGGTACATGGTGGCGTTTTCTATTTCTTTTCTTTTGGTGATATCGCTTACAAAGGCAATAACAAAAGGTTCCCCATCTCCTTCATAATTGCTCAAACTCACTTCTACCGGAAATTCCGAACCGTCTTTTCTTGTTGCAAACAAATCCATTCCCAAACCCATGGGCCTTTTTTTCGACTTCGCAATATATTCATTCCTGTCATCCACATGCGTAGCGTGAAAGCGCCCCGGCATGAGGAACTCTATTTTTTTCCCGATTAGTTCTAATGCATCACCATAGCCAAACTGCGAAAGTAAAAAACTATTGGCCAAAATGATTTCCCCTTTTTGATTTACCACCATAATACCAAGTGATGCATATTCAAACAAGGCTTTAAATTTTATTTTTTCTATCGCTAATTGAAGTTCGGGAGTAGACATTGATAACAGGTGGTTTACACAAAAGTAAAGCATCCTTTCTGTTAGTTGTAATATTACCGGAGGGCATATTTTGGTGATGGAATATCATTTGTTAATGCTGCTAAATAAATATTGCAAAGGTTTTTCCAAAGGCGGGCATTATTATTGAATATAGAGAGTCTTTGCATTGAAGGCCTTTGAAATTTGTCTTCAATACCTTCCTGCGTCTTTTTCTTTAATTTAAAAGTTTAAAAGCATTCGTCAATATGAAAACAGAAAAATTAGTACTTCCTAATATTGGTATTTGCATACTGATGGACTTGGTTGGTATGATGAGCTATTTTGTTCCGGCCCTGGCTGAATTGTCTGATATTGTTTGGGCTCCTATTTCGGCTTTAATTTTTAATAAATTATTTGGAGGCAGGTTGGGGATGATTGGCGGCGTTTTAAATTTCATTGAGGAAATAGTTCCCTTCACGGATGTTATTCCTTCTTTTACTATTGCCTGGTTTATACGCAAACATGAGATGGATAAACGTACGGATATTACAATTAGATAATTGGGGATTGTGATAATGTGCTAATTTGTGGGCTTTGGTGCAGCTGTTTTTATAACAGCCTAGAACCTTCAGTGCAACAGTTATTTCAGCAATATCCATAAAAACTATACCCTTTTTATTCTTTGGGATAAACTAATTTGCATAAAATATTTTCAAGTGCCTTTTAATCTTCAGTCATCATACGCACCCGCCGGGGACCAGCCCGATGCCATCAGTAAACTGACGGAGGGCATCCTGGAAGGAGAGCAATACCAGACATTGCTGGGAGTAACCGGCAGTGGTAAAACCTACACCATTGCCAACGTCATTCAAAATGTGCAGCGGCCAACCCTGGTGCTTACCCATAATAAAACCCTGGTGGCACAATTGTATGGCGAGTTCAAGCATTTTTTCCCCGATAATGCGGTTGGCTATTTTGTAAGCTATTACGATTACTACCAGCCGGAAGCATACATGCCCGTTAGTAACACGTATATTGAAAAAGACCTGAGCATTAATGAGGAACTGGACAAACTTCGTCTGCAGGCGACTGCCCAATTATTGAGTGGCCGGCGGGATATTATTGTGGTGGCGAGTGTAAGCTGCATTTATGGTATGGGTAATCCAACGGAGTTTGAAAATGGAATTGTAAGGATTCAGAAGGGCCAGGTTATTTCCCGCCAGGGATTTTTGCATTCGCTGGTAAATAGTTTATACAGCCGTTCGCAGGGCGAATTTACAAGGGGTACATTCAGGGTAAAAGGCGATACGGTGGATATTAATTTGCCTTATGTTGATTTTGGATACCGCATTACCTTTTTTGGGGATGAAATTGAGACCATTGAAACGTTGGAATTAACAACCAGCAAGCGAATAGGATTAGTAGAAAATGCTGCCATCTTCCCCGCTAACCTGTACCTGGCACCCAAGGATATTATGCAACAGGTAATTCACGAGATACAGGATGAGACTGCGGCACAGGTGGAATATTTTAAGAACAGTGGAAAATTTATTGAGGCTCAGCGATTGAATGAAAGGGTAAATTACGACCTTGAAATGATCCGTGAACTTGGTTATTGCAATGGCATAGAAAACTACTCCCGTTTTTTTGACCGGCGTAAACCGGGTACCCGGCCATTCTGCCTGCTGGATTATTTCCCGAAAGATTTTATTTGTGTAATTGATGAAAGTCACCAGACTGTGCCCCAGGTAAGTGGTATGTATGGCGGTGACAGAAGCCGGAAACTGGTGCTGGTGGATTATGGTTTTCGTTTGCCCAGTGCGTTGGATAATCGCCCGCTTAACTTTCATGAGTTTGAAAACATGATCAATCAAACCATTTTTGTAAGTGCCACACCAGGCGATTTTGAATTGGAGAAGACAGGCGGCGTAGTGGTAGAGCAGGTGGTAAGGCCAACAGGTTTGTTGGATCCTCCTATTGAAGTTCGTCCCTCCATCAACCAGATTGATGACTTGCTGGATGAAATAGACAAAAGAATCACCAAGGGCGACCGGATATTGGTAACCACGCTTACCAAACGAATGGCGGAAGAGATGGATAAATACCTGCACCGCATCAATGTAAAAAGTAAATATATACACAGCGATGTAGATACATTGGAACGAATAGAAATATTGCGTGAACTACGTTTGGGAGTTATAGATGTATTGGTTGGTGTAAACTTATTAAGAGAAGGGCTGGATTTACCGGAAGTATCATTGGTAGCCATTTTAGATGCCGACAAAGAAGGGTTTTTGCGTAATGAAAGAAGCCTCACCCAAACTGCCGGCAGGGCTGCCCGCAATGTAGATGGCCTTGTAATTTTCTATGCGGATAAGATGACGGAGAGTATGCAGAAAACGATTGATGAGACCAGTCGCCGGAGAGAAAAACAAATTGCTTATAATATTGAGCATGGCATCACTCCAAAAACAATTATCAAAAGCAAGGAACAGATTTTTGCCCAGGGTTCTGTATTGGATGTAAAAGGGTACGATCCATCCAACCCTTATTCCATAGCCGCAGATCAAGATATTGTAACAGTAGCTGCGGAAGAACAGGCGATATATAAAACCATTCCTCAAATAGAAAAGGCGATCGCCAAAATCAAAAAGGAAATGGAAAAAGCTGCCCGCGATATGGACTTTATGGAAGCAGCCCGGCTAAGGGATGAAATGTTTAGAATGCAGAAAGAGATGGAAGTAATGAAGAAGTAGGAAGGTTGAAGGTTGGGGGGTTGATGGTTGAAGGTTAAAGGTTGAATCATCTTAACCGGATGTAGAATTCCATTTATTATGTAGGAAATGTTTACCCAATTATAAAGCTGCTAAATACTCATCTACCGCCAACTATCAACATTCAACCATCGACCCCGAACCATCGCCGTGCTAACTTTTTGGCGGAAAAACACCCTGCATTGCAATGCAAAAGTTGAGTGTTAAATAAGGCGGGTTTACAAATATTGTCGCAAAGACTACCGAAGTTACCAACGACTCAGGACAAGTGATATAGTAATAAAAAGAGCATTACTGGCAGTTCCAGTATTCACCTTGCCTGTCGGTATTGCTTCAAGTGTTTACTTTATTAAAATATTTACATACGATAGTGTGCTTGTTAAATATATGGTGATCCGGTAAGTCCATTGTATCACAATTACCAGTAGAGAAATTTTTCCTTTTGCAATTGAAATATCATTATAGTTACTCACTTCCTGTTTCTACCGGTTTCGTCCGGGTACAGGTTTTGTACCACATCACTTTGCCAAAACTGTTTGCTATGAACATCCAGGATGGAAAGCCGTCCATTAAATGCTGCCCCGGTATCTACGTTCCATACATTTACAGCATGCATCGGTTCAAAGTTGTCGTAATGCAAGGTGGGTGTATGACCAATAAATATTTCATTGAACAGTTTTAATCTTTTGGGATATAAGCCGGAATCTTTTTTTATTCTTTTGTCCATGCACAAAGCCATTTCCCAAAGTGTACGATCCCAACTGTAGTTGCTGCTGTAATGTTCCTTGTACGGACCGTGTAAAGAAGAAAAGCCGGCATGAATAAATAAGCGGTTATCCTCATCAATATAATAATTCAGCATTCGCTGGAAAAATTGGAGGTGAATTAATTTATCCGCTTCGCTTCGGTTTTGATAGCTCTTAAAAGTTGCTTTGCCTCCATTGTAGATCCATGTTTCATCCAGGATATCTTTATCCAGCCACTGCTGGCACCACAGGTCATGATTTCCTTTTATAAAAATACAGGGCATCTTTTTTTCCAGTTCCGCGAGGTATTGAATTACATCAAACGACTGGCTCCACCCATCTACAAAATCGCCTAAAAATATCAGTTGATCATTGTCCTGAACGGCGGCCCTTTCTAAAATTTGTTGAAGCGCTTTCAAGGCGCCGTGTATATCTCCAATTACAAATGTTCTACCCATGTTTGAAAGTTTAAAACAACAAGGTATCAAATCCCCTTGCTGTAATATTGCTGCGATTATTTATTTTTTTTCAATTGGTTGAATGTCCTGTTGTTAGCTTTGAATAGAGTCTGAAGTTCTCATCATCAAAACAAACAAATACAATCTTTTCAAAAAAACAATTTTGCTCAAAACTGAGTATGGTTTTAATGGCAATTTCCGCAGCCCGTTCTTTTGGGAAATGATAAATACCCGTACTGATATTTGCAAAGGCAATGCTCCTTATATTATTTTCAACTGCAAGCAAAAGACAACTCCTGTAACAGTTAAATAAAAGCATGGGCTCAGCATTATTTCCTCCGTTCCAAACAGGGCCAACCGTATGAATAACATGTTTTGCAGGCAAATCACCTCCTCCGGTAATTACGGAGTCCCCGGTTTTGCAACCACCCTGCCGGTTCCTGATAGCAATGCATTCATCCAAAATTTTTTTACCTCCTGCCCTGTGTATGGCACCATCTACCCCACCGCCACCCAGCAATGATGAATTGGCAGCATTCACGATCGCATCTACCTGCAGGTTTGTGATATCTCCTCTTATTATTTCAATTTTCATTGCTCCAAATATTTATCAAATCTACCAACTTCGGGGCTTACATTTTATACATTGAAAAATCATGGAAAGAAGATAAGGGAAGAATAGTGTATTTAATTCACACAAATGTTTCCAAATCAGTAAAGAACAGTCAAGTGTTTTTAAATAATTTACTATCTTTCATATCCATCATCTTAAAACAATATTTCATCTATGATTACAGTAGCACTCTATAACCTGAAAGGTGGCGTGGGAAAAACAGCCAGTTGTGTAAACTTTGCTTATTTGGCCGCAAAGGATGGTTTTAAAACGCTCCTGTGGGATATTGATCCGCAGGGTTCCACTACGTTTTATTATAAGATAAAACCAAAAGATACACCGGCCATAAAAAAACTCATTAGTAAGGATGCCAACCTGGAATCTGCAATCATGGCTACGAATTATGAAAACCTCGAAATAATACCGGCGGATGCTTCAGCAAAAAGCTTTGATATCATGCTCGAGGAGATGAAGGGGAATAAGAACAGGCTGAAGAGCATTTTAAAGCAGTTTGAACAGGAGTACGATTTTATATTTATTGATTGTCCTCCCGGATTTAGTGCATTGAGTGAAAATATTTTTAATGCATCCGATGTGGTATTAATGCCCATCATTCCTACCACTTTATCTATCCGTACTTATAATATGGTAAAAGATTATTTCAAAGAAAAGGAACTGGACAGCACTAAAATGATGTGCTTTTTCACCATGGCCGATCTTAGAAAGAACATGCACAACGAAATAATGGAGCACCTGTATAAAGACAAAAAGTTTTTCCAGAATTATATTCCTTATTTATCCGATGTGGAAAAAATGGGCATTCATCGAGAGCCTATAGAAGAATTTGCCCGTAGCAGTTATGCTGCCAGGTGTTATCACGAATTGTGGACGGAAATTAAAGAAGGAGTAGTAGCATAAATAAAAAGGCGGCTTTAAAAGCCGCCTTTTTTAATATAAAGTATCGTGTTTAATTGGTTATTGGTAGGGCAAGCTAAACGATCCCAACGTTATCGCTTTTGTACCGGTACCCAGGCCATTGTTATCATACAAGGTTCCGGTAAAAGTACCTGTTATCCTATTGGGGGTGATTGTATAACTAGTAACAGTCACAGAAAATGCACCGGTTTGTGATGAAAGTGCAGTAATCCAATTAATATTGCTAACTCCGTCATTGTAGAGTGCCAGGGAGAAAGTAGTACTGGGTGCTGTCTGCGAAAGCCTGTCATAAATGCCTGTGGTAATAGCACCTGGTTTTGTTATCCTGATAATGAAAGCCGGGGATGTAGCGGCTGGTGTTTCATATCCGGAGATTTCAAGAGTATCAGCAGCAATCTTATCGGCCGATACTGCATCATTAAATGTTCTGGCAACTCCATCAATTGTACATCTGAAAAAATCTGTTATAGCCAGCACAGTAATTGGAAAAGAACAGCCATTGGTAGGGATATAATTAGATACGCCTCCTGCCGTTGGTGTACCGGTGCCGGTCAATAGTACATTTTGAGATCCGGTAGCAGTAAAAGATCCTGAACCCGTAAATGAAATACCATTAACTACAGGGGTGGAGATGGTATAAGTTCCAATAGTAGTTACATTCACATTAACCAGTACGGTATTTAAAGCGGTTAATGCCGTTCCGGCAGTATATGTTCCGGTGGGAGATGCATTTGTGCAGGTACCTGGTGCGCCGCCATATGTGAAGACTGCCGCCGCCGCAGCTCCCGAAACGGTAATAGAAAATATACAGCCGTTGGTACCCGGTGTATAATTAAATGAACCAGCCACAAGTGGAGTACCCGATCCTGTTAGCTGAATAAGTTGAGTACCTGTGGTGGTAAAACTGCCCGTGGCTGAAAAAGTAACGCCATTCACCGTATTGGATGTAATGGTATAGGTTCCGGCTGTGGTTACATTTACACTAACGGTTGCTATATTGGTTGCGCCCAATGGTGTGCCGGCTGTATATGTGCCTCCGGACACAAAACTGGTACAGTTACCCGGTGCACCATTGAGTGTGTATACCGCCGGGCCGCTTCCACCACCACCACTGGAAACGATGATTGGAAAAGAGCATCCGTTGGTACCAGGTGTAAAAGAAAAAGTGCCCTGTGCCAAAGGGATACCTGATCCGGTTAATGAAATCGTTTGGGCACCGGTAGCAGAAAAAATGCCTGATCCGGTAAATGAAATGCCATTTACTACTGCAGTTGTCGCAGTATACGTACCTGGTGTGGTTACATTTACCGCTATTGTAACCACATTGGCTGCTCCAAGCGCAGTGCCTACCTGGTAAGTACCCGCAATCACTGCATTGGTGCATGCTCCGGCAGTACCAATAAATGTGAAAGCAGCCGTACCTCCTACAGCAGTGCCCTCGAGGCTATATTCTTTCTGGCAGGAATAAAACAATGTTGATAAAGTGATTATCAGGAGTGATAGTCTTAATTTTAGTATCATAACGCGGAATTTAATAATTTAGATAAATTTTCATCCAACACTACAAAAATATCTAATCCGATTTGAAGTAAGCCAGAGTGTTGAATTCAATTTATATTATCAATATTAAGACAATTTTTTATGAAAAGACAAATTACCAACTGGTTTAGCCCGGCATTGCAAAAAGAGATGCCGGTTGCTGTTTATGGCGATTACGGCTTTGCTTTATTACTGGTGCCCACCGCCGGTGCAGATTACCTGGAATATGAACGTTTCCAACTCATTGACCACCTTCGGCCCTATATCAATGGTGGAAAAATTAAGGTGTTTTCCATTAACAGTATCAATAAGGAGAGTTGGATGAATTATGATATGTTAGGTGAGCATAAAGCCATTCGTCACAACCAGTTTAATGATTATGTATACAATGAAGTAATCCCATTCATAAAAAACAATACCTCCTGGGAAACACCCATCATTATTGCCGGTGCATCATTGGGGGCTTTGCATAGCATGAACCTTTTTTTAAAACGCCCCGATCTCATTAACGGCGTAATTGCTATGAGTGGTGTATATGATCTTACAGAATATTCCAGGGGTTTTTTTGATGAACAGGTTTATTATAACTCCCCCGTACATTACATGCCCAACCTGACCGATCATGGTATATTAGAACAAATACGAAAAAGCAACCACATACATATTCTTACCGGTTCTGGTGATTACGAAGCCCCTGAAGCAGGAAAGGGCTTTGCTGGTGCACTTTACAATAAGGGTATCAATTATGAATTAAGTGTATGGGGCCCGGAATGGAAACATGACTGGCCTACCTGGCGTGCAATGTTACCATTGTGGATTGATACGAGGTTTTAAGGCAGTAAAAATGTTACTTCCGACAATTTGGCCCAGGCAGTATGATTTTAAACCAGCAAAACGTTAATTGAAAACCAACCTTTATCAAAACCGGAAGGGATGAAAAGTATATCCTTTTCCGGAAAAATTTTTGATAAAAAAATCAATGAAAACGATTGCTTTTTTTGCTTTTTTTTGTGAGATCCTATCGCTAAGCTATGGACAGGTTCTGTCTGCCGACGAACTTATTTCCCTGGCAAGGATACCGGCTTCTAAAATGAAAGGCTATTTAACTAAAAAAGGGTTCGTGTTAAATAGCCGCCAGCAAATGGAAGATACCTTATGGAGCAATTATTATTACCGGAAGGCAATGGATAACGAGGCGGATAAATCAGATACTGCGGTTCGGGCTATTTATCGGGCAGAATTAAAAGAATCCTTCACCATTACATACGAAACTACTTCACTGCAGGAATACCGGTTAATCATCGACCAATTTCGAAAAGCCGGATTTGTTTGTAAAGAAACTATGGATTCTTTGTTAACAAAGCCACTGTTATTTCAGTATCTCAATAATAGCATGCGCACCGGCAATACAATTACAGCAGGAGTTCAAAAATATGCACTACAAGTACAAACAAAATTGTTTCCCAACCCAAAAGATATCTATTATGCCGATGACCTGTTGGCTTTTAGTTCCCATGAATACCTGGAATTTTACTTTGGCAAAAGCAATGTAAAAAACGATCTCTATTATTTTTCCAGCAATGAAATCGCCCGTTGTTCGGTATTGTTTTTAAATACCAGGCGACAGGTTGTTTTTATCTGGCGGGATGAGTTGAACAGGTGTACAATCGACCGGCTTATATTTGGTGGCCAGCAAAAACTGGAAAGCTCACTCAACAGCAACCGGTTTATTGCAGAAAACAGTTGGGTATTTAAAAGTGGGATAAGGCCCGGGATGAGTTTATTGGAATTAAGAAGGATACATGGAAAGGATTTTAACTTTTATGGTGGCAATTCCATCAACCCGGGATCTATAATCGCTGATAGCACGGGCAAACTCGACTTTAATAAAGAAAGTATCATCCTTAGTTGTATGAATTGCTCAGATAACCATTTTTCTGCTTCAGCCTTACTATCTGCCGATGAAGCACTTGCCGATGAAAGAATTCTATTTGTTTTATCTATTTCGCTCAATGCACTCTAAAATAATCACTTCCATTTCTATAACATTCTCCGGCCTGGCAGACGTCTTTATTGCGGGATGACATTTGCATTTGAAGTCCGGGCTTATCAACCATTTTTACTTTTTATTTTAAAGCCTTACTTTTACCCCATGCAAAAAAAGTTATTTCTCCTCGATGCATTTGCCCTTGTTTTCAGGGCATACTATGCATTGATTCGCAACCCCCGCATTACCAGTAAGGGCCGTAATACCAATGCCCAGTTTGGTTTTACCAACACGTTGGTTGACTTGATTAATAACCAGAAGCCAACGCACATGGCAGTGTGTTTTGATACCCATGCCCTTACGGAACGGCACACCGATTTTGCCGATTACAAAGCCAACCGGCAGGAAACACCCGAAGATATTTTGTCGGCGGTACCTGATATAAAGCGAATTATTGAAGCCCTTAATATACCAGTGGTTGCGATTGATGGCTACGAAGCAGATGACGTAATTGGTGCCCTGGCAAAGCAGGCAGAGAAGGTGGGCTATGAAGTTTTTATGGTTACCCCGGATAAAGATTACGGCCAATTGGTTTCTGAGAATATTAAAATTTACAAGCCACCTTACCAGGGCGGAAGTATTGAAATATTGGGACCCGCAGAAGTGTGTGCCAAATGGGGTATAAAGAATGTAACCCAGGTAATTGACATATTGGGATTGATGGGAGACGCAGTGGACAATATCCCCGGTATAAAAGGGATTGGTGAAAAAACAGCCGCTAAATTATTGGACGAATACGACACACTGGAAAACATACTGGCGAATGCGGATAATATAAAAGGCTCTGTTGGCGAAAAGATAAGGGCAGGCAAAGAATCTGCCATCATGAGTAAAAAATTAGCCACCATTATCACCAATGTACCTACCGAATTTCATGAAGAAAATTTCAGGATAAAAGAGATGAACAGGGAAGCGCTGAAAGAAGTATTTATGGAACTGGAATTTAAAGCATTGAGCAAACGGATTTTGGGTGAAGAAATAGTATTGGAAACAGGAGCCGGTAGCGAAGAGCCGATAACTACAAAACCAGTAGCGGCAAATGGCCAACTGGATTTATTTGGAAACGCAGTTGCTCAACCTGTATCACAAGAGCCAAAAAGCGATGAAGAGGATAGTGGCCCCGGAAACGATTTAATAGCTGATAAGAATATTAACAACACTCCCCATAATTACAGTTTAATTCAAACCAATGAATCCATCCAGGCATTAATCGAAATATTATCAACCCACACAGAAATATGTTTTGATACAGAGACTACCGGTATTGATGCCAATGAAGCAGAACTGGTAGGATTGAGCTTTTCTGTTACTCCAGGCGAAGGGTATTATATTCCTTGTCCGGTAGATAAGGAAGGTTGCATAGGTCTTTTAAATAAGTTTCAGTCATTATTCAATGATGAATTTAAAACCTGGGTGGGGCAGAATATTAAATATGACCTGCTGATGCTAAAGTGGTACGGCTTTACATTAAAGGGAAATATTTTTGATACCATGCTGGCCCATTATGTGTTGGAGCCCGAGGGAAAAAGAAATATGGATGCGCTGAGTGCCAAATACCTTGGGTATGCCCCGGTTTCCATTACAGAATTGATTGGCAAAAAAGGCAAAGGACAGGGCAACATGCGGGATGTGGAGTTGGAAAAGATTAAGGAATATGCAGCAGAAGATGCCGACATTACTTTGCAGTTAAAGGATGTTTTTTTGCCGCAGTTAAAAACCAAAGCGGTAGAAAAAGTTTTTTACGAAGTAGAAAATCCACTGGTCAAAGTATTGACTGATATGGAATTTGAAGGGATACGGATTGATGAGCATTTTTTAAAAGAGTATAGTAAGCAACTGGAAGTAGAAGCAAAATTAAGTGAGGAAAGTGTGTATGAACAGGCAGGGGTTCGGTTTAACCTGGCAAGCCCGAAACAACTGGGGGAAGTATTATTTGAAAAATTAAAACTGGATCCAAAGGCCAAAAAAACCAAGACGGGGCAGTATGCAACCGGCGAAGATGTATTGGCAAAACTGGCCCATCAGAATAAAATATGCGACGATATTTTAACCTTCCGTGAATTAACCAAGCTGAAAAATACTTATATCGATGCATTGCCCCAACTAATCAATAAAAAAACCGGCCGTGTTCATACCAGTTATGCGCAGGCCGTAGCAGTTACGGGAAGGCTGAGTAGCACCAATCCCAACCTACAAAACATACCGGTACGAACTGAAAGAGGGCGTGAGATAAGAAAGGCGTTTATTCCAAGAGATGAAAACCACGTATTGATCTCCGCTGATTATTCGCAGATTGAATTACGTATTGTGGCCGCCATAAGCGGGGATGTAAATATGTGCGAAGCGTTTAAGACCGGGAAAGATATTCATACCGCCACAGCAGCCAAAGTTTTTAATGTGGAAGAATCTGCCGTAACAAAGGAAATGCGGTACAAGGCAAAGAGTGTAAATTTTGGAATCATTTACGGACAGGGTGCTTTTGGGTTGGCAGAAAACCTGGGTATTTCCAGATCGGAGGCAAAAGAGATCATCGACAATTATAAAAAGCAGTTCCCCAATATTCAACAATACATGGACAATACCATCAACTTTGCGAAGGAAACAGGGTATGTGGAAACCCTGATGGGTCGTAAGCGTTGGTTAAGGGATATCAATTCTGCCAATTTTACTGTTCGGGGTTTTGCTGAAAGAAATGCGATCAATTCGCCGATACAGGGCTCGGCAGCCGATATGATCAAACTGGCGATGATAAAGATCCACCACGAATTTATTAAACAGGGTTTTAAATCAAAAATGTTGTTACAGGTACATGATGAATTAGTGTTTGACGCACATAAGGATGAGGTGGAACTGATTAAGCCGGTAATATTAAATTGCATGCAAACTGCGTTGGCATTGCCCAATCAAGTGCCAACTGATGCGGAAGTTGGGGTGGGAGAAAATTGGCTGGAGGCGCATTAAAACTTACTGGTGTTCACAGGAGTATTCAACAGGCATTCAAATTACCTTTGTAAAAATGTTTAAAAATGAAAGTGCAAACCATTACAATTGAAAAAAAGCGTTTTGCCGTAATTCCTGAAGCGGAATACCTTAGTTTATTAGAAGATATCAATGATATTAAAAAAGTATTTAAGCGTAAAGGTGAAACAGGAATGGAAGCCAGTTTGTTTTTCAATAAATTAAAAAGCAACAAGAAATCTAACTCATTGTAATGGCTTATACAGTAATTATTAAAAGAGCGCCCAAAAGCAAATCGCTGCTATTCCCACTATTTATATTGATGCTATTGAAAAGTCAATACTTACACTTGCTGATAATCCCCGGCCCATTGGTTGTAAAAAACTCACAGGGAGCAAAAATATTTTCCGGGTACGAGTGGCTATGTATAGGATTGTTTATGAAGTACATGATAAAATTGTAACTGTTTTTATTTTTGATGTGGACCACAGGAAACAGGTCTATAAGTAAGACTGACTAAAGGATGACTTACTATATGCTTCATAATATTTTTTTTTAAATAGAATCCTTTTCGGTTATTCGATTATGGATTTCTGCAACAAGTGATATTGATCAGAAACGTCTTAAAATGGTAATACTAATTCAATGCAAAGACCAGGTTGGTTTGGTAGCTATCATCTCATCCGTATTGGCAAAGCAGGGCAACAATATTATTGCCATGCGGGAGCATGTGGATACCGTTGACAATCGTTTTTTTGTTCGGGTGGTAGTAGAAGGTAATGTCGATTTTTTATTACTGGAACATCAATTGAAGGCAGTTCTTCCTTCGGATGCAGCTATAAAAGTAAACCCGCAACCCGAAAAAAAAGTGATTGTGATGGTAACAAGAGATTACCACTGCCTCAGTGATATACTGGTTCGTAACTATTTTAAAACTTTGGGCGCCACGGTGCAGTGTGTTATCGGTAACCATACTACGCTGGAAGATATCTGCGACCGCTTTGATATCCCCTTTCATTTTTTATCGCATGAAAATACAACTAAAGAAAATTTTGAATCCATGCTAATGGAGGTAATTGAAAAATACGATGTGGACTACCTGGTGTTGGCAAAGTTTATGCGGATTTTATCGGCCGGGTTTGTAGAAAAGTTTGCCCTGCAAATCATCAATATACATCATTCGTTTTTACCAGCCTTTGTAGGTGCCAGCCCCTATAAACAAGCTTATGAAAGAGGCGTAAAACTGATTGGTGCTACCGCTCATTTTGTAACCAACCAGTTGGATGAAGGCCCGATTATTGCTCAGCAAATAATCCCAGTTACACATTCCTTTACTACTGCTGACATGGTGCGGTCGGGCAAAGAAATTGAAACCGCTGTATTGGCCAAAGCTTTACAGTTAGTGTTTGAAGACCGGGTATTGGTACATAAAAACAAAACAATTGTTTTTGATTAATGTTAACCTGGTGGATCACTGCCAAAGCGTATTTGACCTTGTTAAAATTATTACCATTCATACATTTAAAATTTTCGCTAACAAAACGATTCATATTTTAGAAGTAACAAAACTATCAGTGTTTATGAAAATCATCATGTCAATTTTTTGCTGCTGTATTATTTTTAGTTCGGCTTGTGCGCAAGGTGTAGCATCCTTACAAAAAATGGAATTCGAGAAGTACGATCCGGTTTCAACGTTGGTGGTACCGGAGCATGTGGTTTCTCATTCGAAATTCCCTTTTGTTGATGTTCATAATCACCAGTGGGGTATGCCCACCCAGGATCTGTCGTTACTAATAAAGGACATGGATATTCTGAATATGAAGGTAATGGTAAACCTTAGTGGGGGTAGCGGAGATAATATACAGAAGGGAATAAAAAATGTAAGGGGCAGTTATCCCAACCGGTTTATCATTTTCGCCAACATAGAGTTTAAAGGAATCGGCCAACAAGGTTGGACCGAAAATGCGGTGAAGCAACTGGAAACCGATGTTAAAAACGGGGCCAACGGACTAAAAATATTTAAGAACCTTGGTTTTAATATAAAAGACAAGGATGGCAAAAGGGTACCAGTTAATGATCTGCGGCTGGATGCTATCTGGCAAAAATGTGGCGAACTGAAAATTCCGGTACTGATACATACGGCCGATCCCAAACCCTTTTGGGATGAAACAGATGAACACAATGAGCGGTGGATGGAAATTGTAACACATCCCGGTCGCAAAAGGGGGGCGGATAATCCCGTGGCATGGGAAGTGCTTATTGAAGAGCAGCATGCTATTTTTAAAAAGCATCGCAACACTACTTTTATTGCTGCCCATTTTGGTTGGTATCCCAATGATTTAGCCAAACTTGGCAATTTACTGGACCAGTTACCTAATGTGGTAGTAGAATTTGGTGCGGTGATCGCCGAACTTGGCAGGCAACCCATTATGGCCAAACAGTTTTTTACCAAATACCAGGACCGGATACTTTTTGGCAAAGACAGTTGGGTGCCGGAAGAATATAAAACTTATTTTCGTGTGCTGGAAACTTCGGATGAATATTTTCCCTACCATAAAAAATACCACGCTTTCTGGAGAATGTATGGACTGGGATTACCGGATGAAATTTTGAAAAAGGTGTATTACAAAAATGCACTTCGCATTATCCCAAATATTGACAAATCGTTGTTTCAGCAATAAATGAGTGATGAATGATGAGTTAAGAAAAATTATAAACATGATACCCGATATTTTAAAGAAGAATAAACTGAGTGTAACCGACGGACGAAAAAAAATATTGGAACTTTTTTTAAACACTGATGGTGCATTGGCACATTCGGATATTGAAAAAGCTACCGGTGAAATTTTCGACCGGGTAACTGTATACCGCACTTTGCAAACCTTTGTCGAAAAAGGCATTATTCATTTAATACCCACCACCGACAATTCTATTTTATACGCTTTATGTAAAGACAATTGCGAAGAAGGTCATCATCACGATAATCATGTACATTTTATCTGCGATGTATGCACCAAAACGATTTGCCTGGATGATGTAACCGTCCCGCATGTAAAGCTTCCCGTAGGTTTTACGCCTAATCATGCCGAAATGGTGGTAAGCGGTATTTGCGCTGATTGCAAATAAGGAAGTTGAATGTTGAAGATTGATGGTTGAAAGTTGATTTTGGTGAAAGATTGCGATGATCAATGGGGTGCCTTTTGATTATTTATGAAACAAATAGAACAGCCATTACGCAATTAGTGTCTTTATTAAGTCGTATTTTTTTTAAAGGCAACCAACGTCTGTAGCTAAATAAGAGTCTTTGTCCGGAAGGAGCCCTTTAACCATCAACCTTCAACCATCTTTCTACATCTCACTCTTAACAAATTCCATCAATGTTTTTATCTGTACAGGAGAAAAATCAAATTTTAAACCGGCAGTTTCAAAAAGTTGCGGCAATGTTTTGGTGGCTCCAAGGCTAAGTGCATTGCAATAATTATCCAATGCCAATTCCCTGTTAAGCTTAAATTGTCTCCACATCCCGATGGCACCTAATTGCGCAATTCCATATTCAATGTAATAAAAAGGCACTTCATATAAATGCAATTGCTTTTGCCAGAGATTGCTGCGAAAATTTTCCAATCCGCTATAATCCATCACATCATCGCTGAACTCCTTCAGAATTTCATTCCACCGGGTTGTTCTTTCTTCAATAGTATGCGCCGGGTTTTCATATACCCAATGCTGAAATTTATCAATGGTAGCAATCCAGGGAAAAATAGTGATTACCCTTTCCAACTCGTATTCACGGGCTTTTTTTAATTGTAAATCATCACTAAAAAATGAGTCCCAATGATCCATACTAAAAAGCTCCATCGCCATACTGGCTACTTCTGCAATTTCCATGGGGTATTCCTTAAATCCACTGAGCGGTAAAGGGTGCGCTAAAAAAGAATGAACAGCGTGCCCACCTTCATGTACCATGGTTATCAGGTCCTGCATTTGCCCTGCTGCATTCATAAAAATAAACGGGGCACCGCTTTCCGCCAGTGGACAATTATATCCACCGGGAGCCTTTCCCATCCTGCTTTCGAGGTCAAGATGTTTTAATTCATTCATTTTGGCAAGGCATTCCCCAAAGAATGGCCGCAGTTTTGAAAAACAATCGACAGATTTACTGATCAGCTCATCACTGCTTGAAAAGGGGTGTAGTGTTGGGGAACCTTCAGGCTCAGCATCCACATCCCAGGGCCGCAATTTATCTAATCCTAATTTTTCTTTTTTCTTTTGATAAATCATGTTTACCAGCGGTAATACATGTTGCTTTACCGCTTCGTGAAATGCGTCGCAATCTTCTTTCGTATAATCAAATCTTCCCAGTTCCTTAAAGCGATAATCCCGGTAGTTGATAAAACCTGCATTCAGGGCCTCCGCATTTCGCTTTTCCAATAACTGGTTGTATAGTTTATCCAGTTGATCTTTATCCTGTAATCTTCTTTCCTGTATTTTCCGGTAGGCTTCTTCTCTTAAATTCCTGTCATGGTTTTCCAAAAATTTGGTAGCCTGCTGCAGCGTAAATTCCTTTTCGTTAATATGCACAGTCATCTTACCGGAAATTACCCCAAACTGTTGTTGCAATACAGCCAGTTCGGCCTGTATTGGTATATTTTCTTCCCTGAATAACTCGATACTTTTGCGCAGGCTACGGAGGTAAGTAAAGTATTTGGCTGCATCCAGTTTGTTTGCTAATGGATGGTTGATTAATTTTTTATTAAGTGCATCGGCAAGTGGCTGAATCTTCGGTTGCAATTCCATGCAATAAAAATTAAATGACTCTTCCAATTCTTTGTTTGCAGTATCACAGGTCATTTTAATCTGCCGCCAGCAGGCATCTTCACTTACTACCGCCTCCAGTTCACTTTGATCCAGCAGCCATTGTTCCAAATTTTCGGTTGTATCAATATTTCTTTCCAATAGATTTTTAAACCAGGGTTCAAGGCTTTGCCAGTCAGTTACAACAAAGTCGGCAGGAACAAAATGCCGGGGAATTTTTTGAATATCTGCGGTATACATGTATATATATAGTTTGGTTTAAATAACACTACCGTAGCTGATTCAGCTACGGTAGTAAGCCCAAAATCTCTAAAGAGACTTTGGGAATATCATTCTAATTTGTCACCCTAAATGGTGAAAATAGTATTATCAATTAAACTGCTGCTTAGTTCCCCCGCCGCGGCGGGGATAGAGGCGGCCATCTTACGCCATCTTTCTTGGCGAATTTATCTTTTTAGGTGGGGCTGCTTTTACACTGGCCTGTTTCGTCTCGTTTGCTTTAGCCTTCGGCGTTACCACATCATGTGAAGCGCCATCCTGCTCATGATTTTCTGATAATTTAATTTCTACTTCATTGGCAGCTAACAACGCAAACCATTTTACCATCTTCTTCATATCACTTCCATATACCCGGTCAAAATCCATATCGGGATATACTTTTTCGAAATAGGCTTTTATGGCTTTTGCATCTGCTTTACCATCGGGTAGAGCTTCTGTACTGGCTTTCATGGAGCTAAACACTTCCACCAGGTTCACATTATCTTTTGTAGTAAACACCTCAATACTTTCCAAATGAGAAAAACTATGCAGGCGGGTGCTTACAAATTTAGTGCTTTTATCTTCCAATGATTTCACAATACCTCCATCTGCCTTCGAAGACATTAATTCAAATAAGCCGCCTAAGCCGGTTACTGAAACGAGTCTGTTATATTCCATATTCTCCATATTTTTTTAGGGTTGCAAGTTAGCAGTAAAATTGCAAATCAGGTCACAAAATTCGGGATCACTTTTTTTTGATTAAAGGTTCCTCAATTAGCTAAAGTGTTGCTTTGCCAGCAAACAAACTGCTTTTTAATTTAAAAAAAATCAGTTGAATGATGAGTCAGGTTTTTAATTATAAAAGAATTTATATCACTTACTTTTTTCCATTTATTTGTTCGTATAGAGTATGTACATCTTCCAGTTTAAATAGTTGCGTACCCTCGTTCATGGTAGCTGCTGAGCCGCAGGCAACACCAAAATTGATTACCTGCTGCAGGGGCTGCTTTTGTTGCAACATATAAGTGATGCCCGCCACCATACTATCACCTGCTCCAACCGTACTTCTCTTTTTTACAGGCGGTGCGGCTGCAAAATATTTTTTCTCGCCGGTTACCAGCCAGGCCCCGTCAGGTCCCATTGATACCGCAATGAGTTCTGCAAAACCATCCCTTACAGCTTGTTGTGCGGCATCGGGTACTTCATTGGCTTCAAGCCTGGTGATGGCAAGCATTTTACAGAGCTCCCCAATATTGGGTTTTATTAAAAAAGCATGTTTTCCCTGTAATGCCTGTAAGGCAGGGCCGGAAGTATCCACAATACATTTTGCCCCTACAGAATTAGCTGTTTTTACAATAAGGCCATAAAAATAATCGGGGAGCCCTGGTGGTAAACTACCACTTGATACCACATATTCAGGGCTAAAGGATAAAATATCATCAATCAGGTCTTTTACCACCTGTTGCTCAATGGATCTTCCGGGGAAGGTAAACCGGAACTGGTTATTGGTTTCCGATTCAAGCACCACCCAGTTTTCCCTCGTTTCCACAGTGGAATTGATGGAGTGAAACTGGATATCTTCTTTCGCCAGCAATCCTTTCAGCATTTCCCCGTTGTGGCCACCAGCCGGAAATAGTGCAACAGAAGAAGCCTTTAGCTTTTTTAAAGCCTTACTCACGTTAATACCCCCTCCGCCGGGTTCGTTAAAAACTTCGGTGCACCGTTGTTTTGCTTCAGGTTGTATTAAATCAGTTTTGGTGCTTTTATCAATTGCAGGATTTAAAGTAACGGTTACGATGGTGCTGTTAATCATTGTTATATTAGTTTTTCTTTTCAAATACTATTTACTATAACCATTCATTTTGCATGGTTCGGCGCAAAGGTCGCCAACTACATTCAATAATTGGTTGTTTGTAAAAAAGGATTCTTTATGATTTTTGTCATCTTGTTTCTATTTAAATGTCAAATTGAAAATAAAACTCCGCCTGTTTTTCTCAACAGTAGCGTCTTACTTATTAGTTAAATAAAATTTTATGATTAGAAATTTTGGAGTATTACTGATTTTCAACTTTTTTGTAATTGCAGCCACTGCACAAACCTCCGGTATTAAGGGCGTATTAAAGGATGAAACAGATAATAAGCCAGTTACCGGAGCTACTGTAATCCTTTTTTTACAAAAAGATTCACTGCAGACTGATAAAAAAAGTACAGTAACGGATGCCAAAGGTAGTTTCGAATTCACCGGGATTGCTAATGATAAATTTACAGTTGAAATTAGTTCTGTTGGTTATGAAAGAATTAAGCGCATAATATCTACCACAGGCGGAATACAAAATCTTGGAACGATTCGTTTTATTAAACAAGGAAAAGATCTGGAAGAAGTTACGGTAGTAGCACAGGCACCCCCGGTGGTTCAAAAGGGCGATACTTCGCAGTTCAGCGCCAGCCAGTTTAAGGTAAATCCGGATGCAACTACAGAGGACCTGATTAAAAAGATGCCGGGAATTACAGTAGACAGGGACGGTACGGTAACCGCCCAGGGCGAACAGGTAAAGAAAGTAACCATTGATGGAAAGGATTTTTTTGGAGATGACGCTTCAGCAGCATTAAAAAACCTGCCTTCTGAAGTGGTGGATAAAATACAGATATTTGACCGGTTAAGCGACCAGGCCCAGTTAACGGGTTTTGATGATGGAAATTCTGTAAAGGCATTAAATATAGTTACCAAATCGGGTATTAAAAACGGGCAGTTTGGTCGCATGTTTGCCGGATATGGTACCGATGACCGGTATAGCGCCGGTGGAAATATCAGTTTTTTTAAAGGCAGCAGGCGTATTTCGCTTGTTGGAAATTTCAATAATATTAACCAGCAAAATTTTGGATCACAGGATTTGTTAGGCCTTACCAGCAGTGGCGGCCGAGGTGGTGGTGGCGGCCGTGGCAGAGGCGGATTTGGTGGCGGTACGGATAACTTTACAGTGGGACAATCCAATGGCATCAGCAAAACAAATGCCTTTGGTATAAATTACAGCAACCAGTGGGGTAAAAAGCTGAACCTATCCGGCAGCTATTTTTTTAACAACAGTACCAACAATAATGTTTCGATAGTAAATACGGAAACGCTCGGCGACCGTAAGCAATTCTCTTTTCAGAATGCGAATAGCAATACGGAGAACAATAATCACCGCATCAATATGCGGCTTGAATATAAAATAGATTCCAGCAATTCTATTTTTATTATCCCAAGTATAAATTTTCAAAGTAATAACTCCACTTCACTCTCTTCTTTGCAAACGTTAAATGGATTGAAAGATTCAGTAAATAATTCAGTTGCCAATTCAATGGCCGACAGGAACGGGTACAATATAAGAAACAATATTATGTATCGCCATTCCTTTCCAAAAAGGGGACGCAGTTTTTCAATTGGCATTAACACAGGCTTTACAAAAAATAATGGCGAAAGCATAATTGATGCCCAATATCGTTTTTATGATAAGTTTGGAGCGTATACAAATGATTCAACACAAAACCAGTTTATCGATAATGCTACTGATGGTTATAATTATGGTGCAAATATTGCCTACACCGAACCGGTTGGAAAGAAGGGGCAGTTGCAATTAGATTATACGCCATCCATACAAAAAAACAAGGCTGACCAGCAAACTTTTTTGTTTGATGTTGACAAGTATTCAAAATTCGATACTATATTATCCAACCGTTTTGATAATACCATTGCTACCAATAATGCCGGTATTAGTTACCGGCTGGGGCAAAGCCGCGATGACCAGTTTTCTTTTGGCGTAAATTTTCAGACTTCCAAATTAGAGAGCCAGCGCACTTTTCCAACAAAATCATCGGTTAACCAATCGTTTTCTAATATATTGCCCAATGCCCGCTGGATGAAAAAACTGTCGCCCACTACCAGCGTTCGGGTGTTTTACAGAGCCTCAACCAATTTCCCTTCCGTAAATCAATTGCAGGATGTAGTAAACCTTAGCAACCCGTTACGGGTCAGCAGCGGCAACCCGGATTTGAAACAGTCCTATACACATTTTCTTTCGGGCCGTTACATGTACACCAATTCAAAAACCAGCCGCAGCTTTTTTGTGAATGTAATGCTACAAACCGCCAGCGATTATATTTCCAATGCAACCTATATAGCCAACTCCGATTCCACCATTCAGCAAAACCTCGTATTAAAATCAGGGTCGCAGTTAACAAAGCCTGTTAACCTGGATGGGTATAAAAGCCTGCGCACATTTTTTACTTACAGCCTGCCGGTAAAACCTATTAAAACAACCATTAATTTAAATGCAGGTTTTAGCTATTCCAAATTGCCGGGGCTGGCAAATTATAAAGCCATTACTACCAATAGTTATGCTTACAACACGGGCATTGTGCTGGCAAGTAATATCAGCGAGTTTGTGGACTTCAACTTATCGTATAATGCAAATTTTAACGATGCACAAACAATCCCGGATAACGGCTCCAACACAAAATTTGTAAACCAGTCTGCAGGGCTGCAGTTAAACCTGTTAAGCAAGAAAGGATGGTTTGTTCAAAACGATGTGTCCAATCAAACCTACAGTGGTTTGTCGGGCGGCTTTAACCAAAGCTATTGGTTGTGGAATGCGGCCATTGGTAAAAAATTTGGCGCCAAAAAAGCAGCGGAATTAAGATTGTCCGTATTTGATTTGCTGAAACAAAATCAAAGTATAGTGAGAACCGTAACAGGGGCCTATATTGAGGATAGCCAAAGCCAGGTATTGCAACAATATTTTATGCTTACATTTAGCTACAGCCTTAAAAATTTCGGCATAGCCGCAAGACCATCGGGGGGCAATTTTCAAAACAGGGAAGGAATGATGGGCAGGCCGGGTGGTCCGGGTGGAATGAATCCATCCTTTTAAGTACTTTTAGATTGGATTTAATAAAATGCACGCGGTGGACCAATCGGAATTGTTAATTACTAAACTAAAGCAGGGAGATCAATCGGGATTTACTGCTGTTGTGGAGTTGTACCAGGATATGGTGTTTAATACTGCTATTAGTATCGTTCAAAATGCAGATGATGCTGATGATATAACACAGGAAGTTTTTGTACAGGTTTACCTTTCGATCAATTCCTTTAAAGGGGAATCTAAATTATCAACCTGGCTTTACCGCATCACCATTTCGAAGGCGCTGGATCATGAGAAAAAGAAGAAAAGAAAAAAACGATTTGGATTTGTACAAAGCCTGTTTGGTAGTGGAAATGAGGAACAACATCACCCGGTAGAATTCAATCATCCAGGTGTACAGTTAGAAAAAAAAGAGAAGGCCGGAGAATTGTTAAATGCCCTTACTCAATTACCCGAAAAACAACGAATTGCTTTTACGCTCCATAAATTAGAAGGACAGAGCCACCAGGAAATTGCGGCAATAATGAACACGAGTTTATATGCAGTAGAATCATTGATGGGCAGGGCAAAAGTGAATTTAAAAAAAGTATTGCATAATTATTACCAGCAAAAATTTTCGGACCAATAAAAAAATCCGTTATGAATAAG
>Ga0209181_10001146_pt1 | contig 47153 bp, 34 predicted proteins | sample MAT05_FD_187208 | JGI IMG/M metagenome (GOLD analysis project Ga0209181, IMG submission 187208) | Freshwater microbial communities from Lake Fryxell liftoff mats and glacier meltwater in Antarctica - MAT-05 (SPAdes) (version 2) | ecosystem: Environmental > Aquatic > Freshwater > Ice > Liftoff... | reverse complement strand
AGCTTAACAGCGGGGGCTTCAACAGCCGGGGCTCGGGGCTTGGGGTTCGGGGCTCGGTAAAGCTTAGGGGCCGGGACTGAAATGCTTCTTGAGGTATGTGCGTGACTAGGCGGTAGGTACGCCAAGCCAGTCTATCTCGCTCGTCCGATCGCGATTCGTCCGCATCCATCTCAGGGTCAGCGACTTCTGGCTCTGGGGCTTGCCGCCGCTCACCATCACTTAGATCCTGCTGCTGCGATGGCTGTTGCTCCGCGCCGAGCCCCGGCGTTTGGAGCCCCGAGTCCCGAGCCCCGAGTCCCGGCTCTTGCTCCCCGAGCCCCAGCGCTTCCAGCCCCGGCTCCTGCTCCCGGAGCCCCGGCTCCTTCGCCGGTTCCACCAAATAAGCATCAAATATCTTTCTTGCCACAGGGGCGGCGGCTTGGGAGCCGGAGCCGCCTTGCTCGACCACCACGGACATCGCAATCAAGGGCGCTTCGGCGGGTGCGTAGGAGATGAACAGCGCCTGGCTCTTCTGGCCGGCGCGCAGGGTGCGTGGAGCGCTGCCGTCTCGGGCGCGGCTGACGCGTTGAGCGGTGCCGGTTTTGCCGGCCATGCGGTACCAAGCGCCTTTTGCGGCGGCTCTAGCGGTACCCGTGGGGCTATTCAATACTGCTTCCAAGCCGCGTTGAACCACTGCCAGATGAGCCTGCGTGGCGACGGTACGTTCGCCGATCGGAATGGCAGGAAGCACGCGCGCGGGCTGGTCAAAACTCGGCCGCAAGGCATGCACCAGACGCGGTTTATAGAGCTGGCCGTTGGCCGCCAAGGTCGCAGTCGCGCTCGCCAGTTGCAACAACGTGGCCACGTTATATCCCTGGCCAATGCCGGCAATCACCGTTTCGCCCGGATACCAAGCTTGGTTGAAGCGTGCGCGTTTCCATTCACGCGAGGGCAGAATGCCCGCCGATTCCCCGTAGAGATCAATGCCGGTTATGGCGCCGAATCCAAACCGGCTCAGGTAAGCGTGCATACGGTCGATGCCAAGGTCCAGGGCCAGTTGGTAGTAGTAACTGTTGACCGATTGCGCGAGCGATTCGATCAGATCAACACGGCCGTGACCGCCACGCTTCCAGTCGCGAAAAGCTAATTCCTGGCCCGGAATATGGAACACGCCGGAGGACCAAGTCGCGTCTTCTGCGCGGCGTACGCCGAGTTCCAGTCCAGCCAGCGCCATGAAGGGTTTCAGCGTCGATCCCGGCTCGTAGCCGCCCTGCAAAGCACGGTTAAACAACGGCCGATCAGGCGCTTCGAGTAGCATTTTGTAGTCGGCGCGCGAAATGCCGTTGACAAAAAGATTGGCGTCGAAGCTGGGTAGGCTGACGAAGGCCAAAACTTCGCCATTGTGCGGATCAATTGCCACCGTGGCACCGACCTGATTACCCATCGCATCGGTCGCGATCTTTTGCAGGCGTGCATCGATTGCCAAATAGACGTTTTCGCCCGCGCGCGGGGGCACACGTTCCAACACGCGCAGCACGCGACCCTCGGCATTGGTCTCGACGCGTTCGTAGCCCACCTCTCCGTGCAATTCCTTCTCGTAGAAGCGCTCGATGCCAGTCTTGCCAATGTGTGTGGTCCCGGCATAACGCTTTGGATCGAGATCTGCCAGTTCGCCGGAATCGATGCGGCCCACATAGCCGACCACATGCGCAAATAGCGCGCCTTCTGGGTAGTAGCGTGTGAGATAGGGCACGACGTCCACGCCCGCAAAGCGATAGCGCTCGAGCGCGAAGCGCGCGACTTCGGGCTCGGTCAGTCGCAGTTTCAACGGCAGGCTTTGAAAACGCCGTCGCGCTTTGACGAGATCCAGAAAATGTTCACGCTCATCGGCATCAATCGGCACGATCTCGGCCAAGTCATCGAGCGTGCGCTTCAAGTCGCCGACGCGCTCGGGAATCAGTTCCAGGCGGTAGGCGAGTCGGTTGTCGGCCAGGATGCGCCCGTGTCGATCCAGGATCAGACCACGCGCTGGCGGTAAAGCCTGCAACTTGACGCGATTGCGCTCGGAGCGCGCCGCGTACTCGCTGTGGTGAATGATCATGAGTTCACCGAAACGCGCGAGCAAAATCACGAAGGCAATGATCACCGCGACCAACAACAGAATGGCACGTCGCCAGAACAGAGCTGACTCTGCGACTTGATCCTTGATCAGCCGATAGCGGCTCCCGGGTCGGATACGTGGCAACACTTAAGGCGTCCGCGTACGTTGTGCCTGCCGGCGGCGAAGGCGCAGGCTGTCGAGTAAAAGGAACACCCATGGCCACGCCAACATGCCCGACAAGGGAGCGAGCCAGAACGGCAAAGGCGGCCACGGCGCGCCACCGAGCAGCCGAATCCAAAGGTCGAGCACGCGGTCGTTTAGCAATAACGCGAATACCGCGCCGGCCTGCTGCCACACCGGAAAAAATCGCAACCGGTGTCGAAAGCGCAAGGTCAGGTAAACCAAAATCACCATACGCAAGGCATGCTCGCCGAGTAGGCCGCCGTACAAGATATCGGCCACTAAACCCAGCAGAAAGGCGTGACCCAAGCCCGCGATCTCAGGCTCCTCTAGTGCGAAATAACACAATACCAAGGCCAGCATGGTGGGCTTCAGCACCGCCAGCCACAGCGGCATTGGCAACAGCGCGACGAATAGCGACACCGCCACGGCCGCCAAGAACAAATGATAGGTGCCGCGTAAGGGTCGCATGCTCATGGTTCGGGCGGGCCCACCCAAACGATGGGTTTCACGGCCAGAAGTTCGCGATTGCGGCCCAAGGCCGATAGCGGACGCGCGTAAGCACTGGCGAATGGCGCATCGGTGGGACGTTCAATCGACGTGATCTCCGCTACCGGAATCCCTGCCGGGAAGCGCCCACCGACATCCGTGGTCAACAAGCGATCGCCGACTGCCAGCTCGGTGTTCTGCGGCAGATTCGGCAACATCAGCGAGGTCGCGTCGCCAGTGCCATAGGCGATCGATTTCAGACCATTGCGCGAGACTTCGACCGGCAGCGCGTGGCTCGGATCGGTGATCAAAATCGCGAAAGCGGTGTGCTCACCGGCGGCACTGACCTGCCCAACCACGCCGAAGGCGTCGATCAAGCCATCGCCACGTTCCAAGCCATCCGCGCTGCCGCGATCAAGCAATAGCCGATGCCGAAAGGGATCTAAATCCACATCGACGATGCGCACCAGCGTCGACTCCAATTGCTGTCGATCAGCCAGCGCCAACTGCTCCTCGACACGCGTGACTGCGGCTGCCTGCGCACGCCATTGCGTGAGCTCGGTTTGTGCCGTCAACAAGGCTTCTTTGAGCGCTCGGTTCTGTTCTGCTAGTCCCGCTCGATCCGCCACGGCGAAACGAGCCGATTCGTAAGCCAGCGCCGGCAAGGCAGCCAATTGGTATATAGGTGCGGTCAGTGCGAGCGCCTTGGCGCGGACTTCAATCAGAAATCCGCGCTGCCTATCCGTCAGCATGAGCATGATGGCCAAGGCCATCAGCACCACGAGTTTGAGCGTTCCCGGCCGGCCACCGGCGAATAACGGCGCCTGCGGGCTGCTGCCAGCCAACATGGGCTACTCCGGCCGCTTAGTCGTTGGCGAATAAATCCGGCCCGTGCTCGTCAATCAATTCGAGCGCGCGACCGCCGCCACGCGCCACGCAGGTCAACGGATCGTCGGCGACGTGCACATGCAAGCCGGTAATTTCTGAGATCAATTTATCGATGTCGCGTAACAGGGCACCGCCGCCGGTAAGCACGATGCCGCGCTCGGCTACGTCCGAACAAAGCTCTGGCGGCGTTTGTTCCAGCGCAATTTTGACCGCGCTGCAGATGCCGGCCAGTGGCTCGTGCAGTGCTTCGAGCATTTCATTGGAATTGATCGTGATGCTGCGCGGCACGCCCTCGGCGAGGTTTCGACCTGACACTTGAAGCTCGCGCACCTCGCTACTCGGATAGGCGCAGCCAACTTCGATCTTAATGCGCTCGGCGGTCGCTTCACCGATCAAGGTGCCGTGGTTGCGGCGCACGTAGTTGATGATCGATTCATCGAATTTATCGCCACCGATGCGTACGGAATTCGAATACACGATGCCGTTCAGCGAGATTACGGCGACCTCAGAGGTGCCGCCGCCAATATCGATGACCATCGCTCCTCGCGCTTCATGAATGGGAATTCCAGCACCGATCGCCGCGGCCATCGGTTCCTCGATCAGAAACACATCGCGTGCACCGGCGGCTTCTGCCGAATCGCGGATCGCGCGGCGCTCCACCTGAGTCGAGCCGCACGGCACGCAAACGAGAACGCGCGGGCTCGGACGAAATAAGCGATTGGGATGCACCTTACGGATGAAGTGCTGCAGCATCGCCTCGGTCATGGTGAAGTCGGCGATCACGCCATCCTTTAAAGGCCGCACCGTGACGATATTGCCGGGCGTGCGCCCAAGCATCAATTTGGCTTCCGCGCCAACCGCAGCGACTGAGCGTGGGCCACCGGGACCGCGATCCTGGCGAATCGAGACAACCGAGGGCTCATTGAGCACGATGCCTTGTCCGCGCACATAAATGAGCGTATTGGCAGTGCCAAGGTCGATGGACAAATCGGTCGAGAAAAGACCGCGTAGCTGTTTCAAACCGAACATGGTCAGACCTGAGTGAAACGGAGAGCCCGGGGATCGCCGACCCAGGCATTGAGTTTCCGTAAAATGGGGTGTGGCGCGCAGCCCGGAGAGGCGGGGCAATGCGGGCGATCGTCAAGAGGCCGAGCAATCTAACAAGCCGGTGCCTGAGCGAACAAGCAAGTTCACGTGACGGCGTCAGGCTTTTTGAAGATTTCGTATGACTCGCGCATGTGCCTATCGGATCAAAGGGGCATTTGGCCGTGTATGCCAGCGGGTCGAGACCGCTCACCTGCAGCCTTTGGCTGCGTGAATCACCCGATTTAGCGCGCGCGGAAGGGAAGCCCAGCCTTCGAATTCAAGAACGCGTCACGCTCAATGCCGTTCATCCTCAGCACACGCGCGCGAAGCGCGTCGCGCTCACGTGGTGGTACCGCCATCATGTGCTGGCGAAAGGACAGGCGCTGTGCAGGACTCAGTTGCGACCACATGGCGCGCGTGGCTTCGCGTTCTTCTGGCGACAGTCGTTGCATCCATTGCTGCGCGCGACCGGCGCGTTCGGTGACGCGCATCCCGTCGAGGAAGCCGCGACGCTCTTCGGGTGTCATCGACTCGAAGCGCCGCTTCAATTGCTGGCGTTCCCCTGGCGGCAGGAATCGAAAGCGTTCAAAGGCATGTTTGAGTTCGGCGCGTTGTTCCGCGGGTAGCGACTGAAAGGCTTCATAGCGGCTGCGAATACGTTCGCGGCGTTGCGCCGGCAAACTCTGCCAATGAGCGAACCGGGATGTGGCGGTCTCCCGCTGCTCGGGGCTCATTGAGAGCCAACGCTTGGCCCCGCGGGTCAAACGCTCACGCGTCATACTGTCTAAATTCTGCCAATCAGCAGCGTGCGCTCCGAGCACGCGTTGCTCCTCCGCATTGAGTTCGGACCACTGCCAGTCAGAGTCGGCTGCGAAGGTGGCCCCGCTCAGGCTGGCCAGCCACAGGGCAAGCGCGCTAACGATCACGCGCATCATTTTGCTCATCCTCGGATTTCCTCGTTAATTCGTCGACGGCATTGGCGTCGGGCACGTCTTCGGCAGCCGCTTCTAAAGCGAGCGGATCGATAAAATCACCGCTCGCATCCTCGAACTCGCCGAAATACAGCAGCAATTCGACGTCAGGCGTCGGCTCCGGCACTGGTTTGGCCGGCATTGAAGCCAGCAAAGCCAGGCTCAACCATCCAATGATTGCTGATCCAGCCAAGCGTAGAACTCCAGGTCTTCGATGAGTTCAAGATCTTCGCCAGCGACCAGCATCTCGTAATCGGCCGGCGCCATGACCGTCGTTGGCGACACCAAGCCGGCCGTAGGTAAACGCGAGACCATGCCGATCACTAGCAGTACGCCGCAAGCGGTCGCGAATGCGGCGAACGGCCACCTCCAGCGCCCACGCGAGCCGCGTAAACCCTGGTCGAGCGCTTGCTGGCGCATCCGATTCAGCCGAGACAGCGTCGCGGCGTCCAATGTGGCCGCTTGCTCATCAAGCGACCCCAGCGTCGCACGCAGCCAAGCCGGTTGCTCTTCTCGATTCATCGTAAATCCTCCAGCCGGCGCTTCAGCGCGTCCATGGCTCGAAACAGATGGGTCTTGACGCTACCCTGTGAGCAGCCCATCGCGGTGGCTGTGTCCGCCACATCCAGACCCTCCCAGATGCGCAGCAAGAAAGCTTGTCGTTGCCGATCAGGCAGGGCCCGCAACGCCGCATCAATTGCGACCGATGCCTGCGCCACTAAGAAACTCTCGATGGGCGTTGGCGTGTTGCTGTCAGGCACTTGCGCCAGCGCATCCTCTAAATCTTGAGTATCCGCGTCGTTTCGGAAAAACACCCGCCAACGGCCACGCACTTTCTGTCGCCGATGGTGATCTTGAATTCGACTATCGAGCACGCGGAAGAACAATGGAGCCCAGTCGCTCTCGGGCTTGTCCGAATAACTTTTGACGAAGCCGAGCATACTGTCCTGGACCAATTCCATTGCATCATCGAGATGTCCAGCGCCTAAAATTGCCATGCGCAAGGCGCGCCGCTCGATATCACGCAAGAATCGATCAAGCCGCGCGCGCAAAGCGCTATTGGTGGCGTCAAAATTACTCACATGGTTGCGCGGCACGTTCTGGATAATGGACACCGAAAGCATCATCGTCGATCCGGTCACAACTTGCTTAAAGCAGATCAACGCGCGCCGCGTCAAGCCGTTGACAAGCGCTGACGATACGGTTCCGGAAAAGGGTTTTGCACAAGCGCGGGTGACTACGTGCAATTGTTTCAAGATTGTCAAGTAGATGTCGCACGATTTGTTCAAGTGATTGATTCTGGGGCATTCGGCCGAAGTGGTGAGAGACTCGCCAGGATGCTCGCGAGCGCGTCCTGACGAGCTTTTTGGGGGTCGATCCGCAGGCCATCCACATAGTTATCCACAGGCTATGTGGATAAGCATGACTATCCGTGTCTGGGCTGGCACTTAGCGTTCAATGCTCGGCATTAAATGAAGAGTGCGCGCTAAGTGAGTTGACGATTTCTTCTTGCTTGGACGGCCACGGGGATGACAAAAATATTTTCGTGTCCTTATGCGCAAAAGCTATTGACAAAGGCCAAATTCGGCCTCTGCCTATGGAAAGTTTTGCACAGAACAAGCTTTCTCTTGGAGCGCTCGCTCGAATTCGATCAGTTCCTGCCTGGCTCATGCTAAGTAATTGATTGATATGGAATCCGCCGGATCGACTACGCATTGCCCGAATTGTGCAGCGGCGCGTAGTGACGCGGTCACGGCCACTCGTCCAGCACTAATCCACATAGTTATCCACAGGCCATGTGGATAAGGCTAAGGAAGGCTTAAGGGGCAATCACTTAGCCCGCATTTCTCACAAGCAGAGAGAAAACTCGTCTAAGTGAAGGGGAGCAATTCGCTTGGCTCTCGGTGTGTGTCGGAACTCGCGGCTATGCGCAAATCCATGAACGTCGGTCTCGGCAGGGATGAGAATCGCGTGTCGAGCAGGAGCGCCGTACCTCTGTAGCTCAGGCTGACCGCGCCGCTGGCGGCTTCACACCATGTGCTCTGCTCTGAGCCCTGGCCCAGCGCTGACTAGCCCACTCAGCAAGGCGGTTATCCAAAGTCATTCGGATCGACGTCAATATGCCAGCGCAGATGCGCATCGCGACGACTACTGTGAGCCGCAGCAACGGCACGGTCGGCAAAGCGATGTAGCGGCCCGCGGTCGGCGCAAATGGCGATAAGTTGAAAACGAAATCGTCCCTGGCGTCGGGGCTGCGGTGCCGGCAAGGGGCCGGAGATTTCGAGTTTGGGTTCGCGTATCGATGTGGCCGTCGCCAATATTTCTGCCAAGAAGTTCTCGGCCGCGTCTGCGCGCGGATGTTCGGCGCGGATCACCAATGCGTGCGTGACCGGCGGCAGTTGCACCGGTTTGCGTTCATCGAGTTCGGCCTGCGCATACGGCGCATAGCCGTGGCGCAGGACGATTTGCAAAACCGGATGTTCCGGCTGGTGGGTTTGCAGCAAGACCTCACCGGCTCGGTGCGCGCGGCCGGAGCGGCCTGCGACCTGCACAATCAACTGCGCCAAACGTTCAGCGGCGCGGAAGTCTGCACTCATCAACGACTCATCAACGCCCGCGATAACGGCCAGGGTGACCGCGGGTAGATGATGACCCTTTGCCAGCATTTGCGTACCTACAATTAGCCCTGACTCGCCGCGCAGAAGTTCCTCGATGGCATCTCGAAAACTGTGCTTGCGTGTGGTCGTATCGCGATCCAGTCGCACCAGCGGAACGCCGGGAAATGCAGTGGCTAAAGCCGTCTCCAGTCGCTCGGTACCGGCGCCTTGCGGTTGTAGGCTCAAACTCGCGCAATCGGGACAACTCATCGGCGCGGCGATGCTATGTAGGCATTGATGGCAGCGCAGTATTCGTGACGCCTTATGCCAAGTCAGGGTGATGTCGCAATGTGGACATTGCGCGTGCCAGCCGCAATCGTGGCAGAGCAAGGCAGGCGCGAAGCCACGCCGATTCTTGAACACTAAAACTTGCGCGCCGGCAGCCAGATGGCTGCCTATCGCTGCCAGCGTTTCTGCGGCCAGCCCGTCGACCAGCCGCTGACGCCGCAAATCGACAACACGCCAGCGTGGTTCCACTGCTCCGCCAATGCGATGGCGCATATGCTGATGCTCAAAGCGCCCGAGCCGAACGTTTTGCAGGCTCTCAAGGCTCGGCGTCGCACTGCCTAGAATTACCGGCGCCGCGACCGCTTGCGCTCGTAGCAAGGCCACATCGCGTGCGTGATAGCGCACGCCATCTTGTTGTTTAAATGAGGAATCATGCTCCTCGTCGACCAGAATCACAGCAAGCCGTTGCAATGGCGTCCACACCGCCGAGCGCGTGCCTATGATCACGTCTACCTCGCCACGCGCAGCGGCCAGATGTACCTGCATGCGTTCGCCTTCGGATAGCTCCGAATGCACCGCGGCCACGCGCGCCGGCAGGCGTTCGCGCACGCGCGCAATCAACTGTGGTGTCAGGCCGATTTCCGGCACCAGAAGCAGGCCTTGACCGCCGCGCGCGATCGTTTCGGCGAGCACACGCAGATACACCTCGGTCTTGCCACTGCCGGTGACACCGTCGAGCAAATGCACGCGAAACTGACCTAACGAGGCGAGTAGAGGCTCCAACACCTGTGCCTGCTCGGGTGCGAGCTCTGGCCCGGCGGCCAAAATCGGCGGCGGCCGAAACGGCGATACCTCAATTGCGTCCACTAGACCTTGCGCGATCCAGGCATTGAGCAAGGGACGCCAGCGGTCGTGAAGCGCTGATAGTTCGGCGGCGGTTCTTGCACCATCGCGCAAGCTTTCCCACAAACGTCGTTGCGCTTTGCCCCGCGGGAGCGCAGTCGCACTCGGGTTCAGCACATAAAGATGCTCGGTACGACACGCCACACTGTGCGCTCGACGCAGACCAACGGGTAGCGCGGTCGCCAACATCTCACCCAATGGTGCGTGGTAGTAACGCGCAGCGCGCTGGATCACCGACCACAGCGCCGGATCGAACAGCACGCCGCCGGTTGCCGCAGTGTCGAGTGCGACCAGCAGGGGCTTTAGCGATGCGGTCTCACCCGCAAGCACTTCAGCGACCACGCCCACCAGTCGCCGCCGCCCGAACTCCACCAAGACGCGCGCGCCAGGCTCCACGTCGCTCGCAGCCATACCATCTGCCAGCCGGTAATCGAATAAGCGTGGCAACGGCACCGGCACCGCCACGCGGATCACGCAATCAGATTCCATAGCACCAAGTCTGGCAGTTTGGACGGGGCTTGTTGAGGCAGCAGTGGGACTTGCTGAAGCCAGGAGCGGGACTTAGAGAAACAGGAGAGGGACTGGTGGCTGGGGTGTATGGACCTGTAGCTAGGTGATCTTGTAAGTCATCGTTGGCCGCGTAGCGGATTACGTGACGAACGACTGCGGCGGCCAAGAGCGGCAGCGAGATCAAGTGTTCGACGCAAAGACGCAATTACGCCATGGGAAGCTAGGAAAGGGAGCGTCACGCGAGTGCCGGGGATTGTGGATTGATCGCGGCGTTGCTCGAATGCATCGACTTAATCGCGCAGTGTGCCGCGACTGGCACGTGAGGAACGGGCCTTAAGCGCTGACTCTCAGTGCGCTGCGACAAGGTGCCATTTGTCAGGTTGACCGCTGCGCGATCAAGCACAAACCCGTAGAAACGAAGCCGCGTCACAAACTGGACAGGGTCGATTCACTCGCTGCAGCCGCTCCCGTATCCTTAGCCCCATGAGCGATCTCTCCCTCGACGTGCGCTGGCTCGGGCGGCAGCCTTATGAGCCGATTTGGCGTGCGATGCAGGCATTTACCGACACGCGCGATGCGGAAACCCGTGATGCGCTGTGGTTGCTGGAGCACGAAGCGGTGTTCACGCTCGGCCAAGCGGCTAAGCCTGAGCACTTGTTGTCGGCAGGCAATATCCCAGTTTTGCCGGTTGATCGTGGCGGACAAATCACCTATCACGGCCCCGGACAGTTGATGGCTTATGCCTTGTTGGATTTGCGCCGATTGTCTTTGGGCGTGCGGGAATTGGTGCGCACGTTGGAGCAGATTGGCATCCAACTGTTGTCCGAGTTTGGTATTGCCGCGGTCGGCCGTGAAGGCGCGCCAGGCCTCTATGTGGACGCGCGCAAGATCATGGCGATCGGCATTCGGGTGCGCCGGGGCTGCTGCTTTCACGGTATTGCGCTGAACGCTGACATGGATCTGTCGCCCTTCACCGGGATCAATCCTTGTGGTTACCGTGGGCTGGAAATTACGCAAATAGCCGATCTGGCGCGCGCCCCGGACATGCACTCACTTGCTGCACGCTATGCGCAGGTTTTTGCGGAGGTCTTTGGATTCGTCGTACCGGCCCCATTGCATGCTCAGCGTATGGACGCGCCAGCCGCGACGCTCGTGTACGATCATGTGGATGTCTTGGCGCCTCAAATGCAGGCGCCTTTGTGACTTGCACCCTCTCTAACGTTTGAGTTTTGCGCTGATGAACCAAATAATTTTGGATAGGAGCACCCCGGAGAAGACCATCCCGGCGCTAGTGGTCGGCGAGAAGCAACTCGGCGAATACAAAGTCGGCCGCAATCCGATCACCTTCGATGCCAGCCGTCCGATGTTGCGTAAACCGAGCTGGATTCGTGTGCGCCTGCCCGGTGGCAATGCCGTTGAGTTGCTCAAGGCAAAGCTGCGCGCGAACAAGCTCGTGACCGTGTGCGAAGAAGCCTCATGTCCGAATATCCACGAGTGTTTCTCGAAGGGCACGGCCACCTTCATGATCTTGGGCGAGGTGTGCACACGCCGATGTGCTTTTTGCGATGTGGCGCACGGTCGACCGCAACCGCCCGACCCAGGCGAACCGATTCGCTTGGCGCAAACCATCGCCGATATGGCTTTGCGCTATGTGGTGATTACCTCAGTAGACCGTGACGACCTGCGCGACGGCGGCGCCCAGCATTTTGTTGATTGCATTCGCTATGTGCGTGAGTTGCGCCCGCAGACGGTGATCGAAATCCTCACGCCAGACTTTCGCGGCAAGGGTCGTATGGATCGCGCGCTGGATGTCTTCGCCAGCACCGCGCCCGACGTCTTCAACCATAATCTGGAAACCGTGCGCGAGCGTTATCTCGAAGTCCGACCTGGTGCCGATTACGACTGGTCACTAACGCTGCTTAAGCGCTTCAAGGCACTGCACCCGAGTGTGCCGACCAAGTCCGGGATCATGCTCGGATTGGGCGAGGAACTGCACCAAGTCCACCAAGCCATGCGCGATTTGCGTTCCCACGACGTGGACATGGTAACCATCGGCCAATACTTGCAACCCACGGCGCATCACCATCCGGTGGTACGTTATTGGACACCGCAGGAATTTGCTGACTTGCGCGAATTTGGCCAGGAACTCGGTTTTTCCAATGTTGCCAGCGGCCCTTTAGTGCGCTCGTCGTACCACGCCGATTTACAGGCACACGATGCCGGCGTGATCTAGACTGGTGAATTAGTTAAAGGTGTGCGGGACACCACACTTGTGGTTACGGCACTTGCAAACTTCGGGTCGGAGTCACACATTGATCTTCATCAACGCCCGGCAGTCGATAACCTGATTCCTGTTCCTAATGGCAACGGTCGGCGCGTTTGACTGCCTGCCGGCGCATCTTTCGCCACCCCATGTGCCTGAACGTATGCCGTTCGTGAACAAGATTTCACGCGCGTATTGAGACTTAGGCCACTTGTTGTTGATTCGCCTGGGAGGCACTCTTGGGTGATCTAGCGGAGACCCTTGATGAAGCTGAAGAAGTATACGGTTGTGACGGCGCTGGCACTGGCCATGGCGGGCTCGCTGTACGCCAAGCCGCGCACGGTGGACCTGGCAGAACTGGCACCGACGGCTGAACAAGCGGAAGCCGCGAGTTGGGTGATGCGGTATTTGACGCGCCTGCACTACGCCAGCAAGCCGCTCGACGACGCCATGTCGCAGGATATTCTCAAGCGCTACATCGACTCCCTCGATAGCGAAAAGCTGTTCTTTTTGGCCAGCGACATCGCTGACTTTCAGACCCGTTTCGGCACATCGCTCGACGAGGCCATCGCCAAGGAACAGCTTGAGCCGCCATTTGAGGTCTACAAGCTCTATTTGAAGCGTTTGCAAGAGCGCACCGAATTCAGCCGTTCCTTGTTGGACAAGGGCTTTGATTTCACGGTCGATGAGGACTATGCCTACGACCGCAAGAATGCCGCATGGGAAACCAGCACGGCGGCCCTCGACGAGCAATGGCGTCGACGTGTCAAGAACGATTGGATGCGCCTCAAGCTGGCCAAGCGTGAGGACGCCAAAATCGCCGAAACCTTAGACAAGCGCTACGCCGATTTCTTCGTGCGGGTCGAACAACTTGATCGACAAGATGTGTTTCAAAGTTTCTTGAATGCTTACGCCATGGCGATCGAGCCGCACACGAATTACCTTGGCCCACGCGCCAGCGAAAACTTCGCCATTTCCATGCGTCTCTCGTTGGAGGGCATTGGCGCGGTATTGCAACGTGAGGGCGAGTATGTGGTGATCCGCTCGGTGGTGCAGGGCGGTCCGGCGTCCAAGAGTGGCAAGGTAAAGATCGGCGATCGTATCGTTGGCGTCGGTCAAGCCAAGGATGCGACGACCACTGACGTGGTTGGCTGGCGGCTAGAAGATGTGGTCGATTTGATTCGTGGCCCCAAAGATTCCAAAGTTAAATTGGATGTCCTGCCAGCGGAAGTCGGTGTCGGCGGAAAGACCCAATTGGTCGAGATTCAGCGTGACAAGGTCGAGTTGGAGGAGCAAGCCGCGAGCAAGCGCATCGTGGAAACGGGTGGCGAGAAATCACGCAAGATCGGCGTGATCGATCTGCCGGCCTTCTACCTTGATTTCGCAGCACGCTCCAATGGCGACGCCAATTACCGCAGTTCGACGCGGGATGTGAAAAAGTTGCTGTTGGAATTGAGCGAAGCTGGTGTCGATGGCGTGTTGATTGATCTGCGCAACAACGGCGGCGGTTCGTTGACTGAGGCCACTGAACTCACCGGCTTGTTCATCGATTCCGGCCCAGTGGTGCAGGTGCGCGATGGCCGCGGCCGGGTGCAAGTCGAATCCGACACGGCGCGCGGTGTGGTCTACAGCGGCCCGGTCGCCGTGTTAGTCAACCGCGCTTCTGCGTCGGCGTCAGAGATTTTCGCCGCGGCAATCCAGGATTACGGCCGTGGCTTGGTGATTGGGGAGCCGACCTTTGGCAAGGGCACTGTGCAGCAACTGGTTGATCTGGATTACATCGCCAACAAAGATAAGCCGCAGCTTGGCCAGTTGAAGTACACCATGGCGCAGTTTTTCCGCGTCGATGGCGGCTCCACGCAGCACAAGGGCGTGCTGCCCGATGTGAGCTTCCCGACCACTTTGGATGCGCAGGATTATGGCGAGTCGACCTACGACAATGCGCTGCCATGGACAAAAATTGCGGCTGCCAGCTATGTGCCGGTTGGAGATTTTGCTCGGCTCGCGCCAACGCTTACGCACCGCCACGAGGCACGCATCGCGACCGACAAAGAGTTCGAGTTCCTTCGGGAGGACATCGCTCAGTATCAAAAGGCGCGTGACCGAAAGTCGATTTCACTGAATTACGCCAAGCGTGAAGCCGAACGCAAGTCTGATGAGGCCCGCGCCGCAACGCGCGCAAAGGTGCGCGGCGATAGCGACGAGAAGTTGGCCAAGGCGCTGGATGACGGTTTGAACCCCGGCGAGCGGGGCGCCGCCGACATCGAGGACGAGACCAAGAAGGCCGACGAGAAGCCGGACCCTTTATTGGTCGAGGGCTCGCGTGTGCTCGGCGATGCCATTGATCTGATGCAAGACAATCCGCGGATCGCCGAGCTGGCAAAGCCCGGTGCCGCCGAGGAGCTGTCGCCACCGGGGACTTGATACGCGAATTCATCGTCCGGTAATTAAGAACGGCCAGCCATCGCGCTGGCCGTTTTCGTGTCCGCTATGTCGACAGGGCACGATTCGTTTCAACTGTTCGCGAATCGGTCGACAGTTCACGCGTCGATCCTTTTGCATTGGGCGCGATTGTCTGCAATTGACGCACATCCTTGAGCGCGCTTTGGGCGACAATAACGATGTACCGCTCACCGCGAGTTCACGGCTGAACTGTGTGCGTCGAGAGCGTAGGGATGAGACATTTGCCGGGTGTTCTCCTAACCCGACAGACTGATGTCCCGAGCTTGCGTGTGGATGCGTTTGTTTGAAGTTTGCGGCCGATTTCACGCCGGCTTGACCAGCAATTGCGTCGGGGGGACCACCATGATTCAACTACAACTGAGGCTCGCTCGCGCCCATCTAGCGCGGTCATGCGTATTGCTGCTGTGCGGCACCATCGCGCTCATGTCGTGGTCGTTTGCCTTCGGCGCTGATCAAGGCACCAAGTCGACGCGCAATGCAACACATGAGCGCGCCGAGCGACACGCAAAGATGCAGGCCTTGCTGGTGGTCGACCGGCAGCAGCGCAAACTCAAGTCGGTTGCCAAAGGTGCACCGATGACAGTCGTCGTTGATCGCGCGGGAGACGATTTGTCTGCGCAGTATCAGGTGTGCTCGGCGGCTCTCAACGATTGCACCCTGCGCGGCGCATTGCTGATGACCAATAGCTTCTTCAGCGCCGATGAAATTCATTTCGATATACCAGGTGCGGGTCCGCACCTAATCGAAGTCCAAGCTGCCAGCCAACAGTTGCCAGTAATCAGCGATGCTTTGTTGATCGATGGATACACGCAGCCCGGGTCATTTCCGAATTCTGCGCCCTTGGGCATGAATGCTGTGCTGCAAATAGAGTTGCTGGTTGGCGGGCTGCGCGTCGATGCCCCAGATGTGAATATCCGGGGATTGGTCATTCGCAATGTCATTGAGATCGATGGTGCTGGCATTTACGTGAGTAATCTCGGCAGCGGCAGCGTTCGCGGCTGCTACATTGGCACCGATGTCACCGGGACGCAGTTGCGCGGCAATGTGGATGGTGTTTGGATTGATCGAGCTCTTGGAAACCCCGGGGTTTTCGAGGTCGGCAGCGAGGGTTTATCTAGTCGAAATTTAATTAGCGGCAACTTGACCACGGGCGTGACCGCTAATGGTGACGAGTGGAATATTGGGAATAATTTGATTGGAACCAATGCGACTGGGACTTCTGCGGTGCCGAATGGTGTCGGGGTCCTCGCGCTAGGGTTTTGTGGAAACCCGTCAGGGGCTTTTAATAATGCCGTGGTTCGCGACAGTAATATCATTTCTGGAAATTTCAACGATGGCGTCATCGTCCGAAGTGAAAGCATCAACGGTGGTTCTTGCTCAAATGATTCTGCGACTGGGATGTACGTCGCGAATAATATTATCGGTCTGGATGCTTCGGGTAGCAATTTGTTGCCCAACGGTGGCGTTGGCATTCGCGTGGAGTCAGGCGGCGTTAGTGGCATCGTCAGTGTGCTTAACAATCGAATGGGTACGCCGATCGACATGGGGGGGCCGCGCAACAGTATTAACGGTGGCTCAGGCTATAGTGAGAATTTTGACTCGGTCTCGTCGCCGGGCTTGCCCCCTGGTTGGGTCGCATCCAATGCATTATCAATCAATAACATTGTGTGGACGACGCAAGTGCTGTCTCTGCCAGATGCGCCGTCGTCGCCAAACGTTGCCGCGGTAGATGATGAAAATGTTCAGTCCGATAAGCGTCTGGATACGCCCCCGATTACAGTCACGCCACAAGATAAAGTCTTTGGGTTCAAACGGATGCATGTATTCGAAGATGACTACGATGGCATGGTCCTGGAAATTTCAGTCAACAGCGCATCATTTGTCGATGTCATTGCGGCTGGCGGCACTTTTGTAGCGGGTGGTTACAACGCGACGCTGGGTGGCGTCGGGCGTGGCTCGACCAACGTCCTTAGTGGACGACCCGCGTGGACGGGAACACAGAGCACGTTTGTTAATAGCGTTTATAAGCTTCCTGCCAGTGTTGTTCCTGGAGACACCGTTATTTTTAGATTTCGCGTGGGCACCGATAGCTCGGTCGGAAATCCTGGCGTACGTATCGACAACGTATTCTCGGGCGGTGTGGCGAATTTACCACTGACTCCCGGCATTGTCGTCGGCGGTACTGGAATGCCAGTCGAACGCGTGTTGATCAATGGCACAACGCACTATGATGGCGGCTCGGGATCCGATCCAGATAATCTGGTCGCGCCCTTTGTCGATCTCGGCAATGATGGCCGAACACCGAATGATGCTGGTGACGTCGATAGTGGTGCCAATGGCGTTATTAATTTTCCGGATCTGACCGCCGCGAGTGTTGCGGCCGGCGACCTGACCATTGATTATTCCTTGACCGCGCCGGCGGGCGAGTATCCGATGAAAATCGAGTTTTACGAGGCGACGAACACGGGATCGCCGACCCGCTATTTGACCTCGTGGCTGGTCAGTTCGGCGACGGGTGCGGTAGGTCAAATCGTTGTGCCCAGCGCGCAAATGGCGGCCGGCGAATTCGTGACGGCGCTGAATAGTTCTAATGCAAGCGGTAATACCAGCGAGCTTGGCGTACCGGTCCAGATCACCGGCAGCGGCGGTGGTGGGACGACGTGTACTTGGAATCCCAGTGGCGCGGGCCCTAACGACTGGACGAATCCAAGCAAGTGGTCACTGTGCAGCACCGGTGCAGGCCCGGGACCTGGCCCTGTCGGCACGCCGGGAGCTATCGACACAGCGATCATTGCAACTGGCACGCCCAATCTGGACCTGCCGGTCAGCGTCGCCGGTTTACAGATGAATGGCGGCACGCTGAGTGGCGATCATACGATCACAGTCACCGAATCCTTTGAATGGAACGGTGGCAGCTTGACGGCGAGTTCTGCGATCACGGCGCTGGTCGTTGACAGCGCCGCCACGGCAGCGCTTGCGGGTGGCCAAAAGAATCTGATCGGGCGCAGTTTGACACTGGCCAATAGCACCACGCGCTGGGAAAGCGGCTTGATCGAGATGGGCAATGGCGCCGCAATGGATATTAGTTCGGCGACAGTTTTTGAGATCGAGCCGGGCGCTTTGGAGGAGTCGATTTATTTCAACAACGTCGGCGCTACGCCAACGATCAATAACGCTGGAACAATTTCCAAGCTGGGAGGAGGCACCGCCGGTATCAATCGCAACATCACGCTGACCCAGTCGGGCACGATTCGCGCAGAGGGCGGGGTGTTCAGGGTACGCGCGAATGGCAACGGGACGGGCAGTTTTATTGCCGAAAGCGGAGCCACGCTGGACTTTAGTGCGGGCACCTTCAATTTCCTGATTGGCGCGACGTTAACTGGCAACGGATCGGTCAATTTCGGCAACACCGGCACCGTGGCAGGCAGCTACGCCTCGGCTGACTGCTTTATCTTTAACGGCAGCGTGAGCATCCGCAATGCCACGCTATCGATCAACTGCAGCGGCATGCAGAATTTCCGTCAATTGAGCCTTCAGCACCCAGGCGCGATTTTGCAAGGCAGCGCAAACTTTACCGTGCTCTCGCAGATGCTTTGGTCGCAAGGCGCCATTGTTGGTAATGGCGCACCCGCGGCCACAATTGCGCTCGACATTGGTGCTACGGCAACTTGGACTAATGGCTTGAACGGCACGGCTCGTGTGCTCAACGCACGTGACTTCCTAAATGCCGGTACTGTCAGAGTGAGTTCGCAGTTGACACCCATGCAATTGACCAACAATGCGCGCGTGGTCAATTCGGCAATTTTCGAGTTGGATCAAAGTGATGGCGTGAGCTTATGGCTAACCAGCGGCACCGGAACGCCTAGCTTTGTGAACAACGGCGCCCTCAGCGTGATTAACGGTAGTTGGCGCGTCGATCCGGTCTTCGTCAATGACGGCAATGTAACGATCGCCACCACGGCGGCGCTGGACCTGCATGGTGCGGGAACAGATCTCGGCGGCTATAGCGTCGACAGCGCTGGCTTCCTGCGCTTCAAGGGCGCAGGCCTGATCCGCACGCTCAGCGGGTCAAGTGGCATTTCCGGCCAAGGCAGTTTTGAAGTGAGCTTCGGCGCGCGCGCAAACATAGATGCCTCGACTTACACCATTGCCACCACGGTTGTCGGCGGCCAAGCCAATACGACGCTTGATCTCAGCACTGGAGGCACGGTGACTATTGAAAACCTGCGGCTAACCGGCGCTGGCACCATCACCGGCACCAGCCCGATCACAGTGACCGATAGCTGGAATCACAACGGTGGCGTAGTGACCACTACGGCGGCAATCGGGGCGCCCGAGTTCCGCTTCGGCGTCGGCAGTCTGGCGACGCCGGCTGACAAGATCTACCGTAAACGAAGCGTGGTCATTGACGGAGCCACCAATTGGGGTGGCGGTGATCTGATCTTTGGCGGCGACGCGCAGTTAAGCATTGCCGGTACCGGCGCACTGATAGCCAGCACTTCTACAGGACCGATCGATGTACGCTGCGAAGTTGGCTGCAGTAGCACGATCACCAACGATGGCATCTGGCGCAAGCTTACTCCCGGCACATTGACAGTGGCGGCAGATTTGGCGGTACTCAATGCTGGCGAATTGACGGTCATGGGCGGTACGCTGAGCTTGCTGGATGGCTATGCGCAATCGGCAGGGAGCACGCAACTCTCCGCTGGCACCACTTTGAATTTAGGTTCCAATAGCGCCTCGATCGAGGGTGGGTTGGTGAGTGGCAGCGGCACACTGAGCGGCGATTTGAACCTCGTCTCAGGCAGCGTCGAGCCCGGCAGTTCGCCAGGAATTTTTAGCGTCAGTGGTAATTACACGCAGGGCAGCGGCGGCACATTAATCATCCAGGTCGCCGGGATTACACCCGGCACGCAGCATGATCAACTCAGTATTGGAGGCAGCGCAGATATTGATGGCACCTTAGTGGTGGCGGACTTTGGTCACACACTGGTCCCGCCCGAAGAAATCGTATTCCTGACCGCGTCTACTGGCAGCGTCACCGGGAGTTTCGCCAGCGTCAATAGCGATTACTCGGGCTATGGGGTCGTTAACCGCGGTACCTCGATGGCCCTCATCCCACAGGGGAACGCCCTCGTCGTCAACACTGTCTCCGACAGTGGCGACGGTGTCTGCGATCTGTCGGATTGCACTTTGCGTGAAGCGATCGTGGCTTCGAATCTATTGGATGGCTCTGTCATCGAGTTCAACATCCCGCCCGGCCAGTGCACAGGATCCGGCGGCGCCTGTGTCATTCAGCCATTGACGCCCTTACCCACGATTTTCGCCCAGGTCCATATCAACGCCTACACACAGCCCGGCGCGGTGGCGAACACACATCCGCAAAATCTGGGACTAGGCACCAACGCATCGATAAAAATAGAACTCGATGGCAGTTTGCAAGTTGGCGGCAATGGTCTGCGCGTCGAAGCCAGCAGTGCGGTGCGTATTGAGGGCTTTGCGATACACCATTTCCCCATTGGCATTGCGCTCGGCGCAGTCACGACGGTAAAAATCGGCGGAAATTGGCTTGGCTTGCACGCAGACGGCACGGCCGCTGGTGGGCAAAATTACGGCGTCCTGGTTCATTGGCTGGGAAACCCCAGCCCCAGCAATGTCAGAGCACCGAGTGGATCCGGGATCGTGATTGGGAGCGCAAATGGCGATCCAGCCGGAATGAATGTGATCTCGGGGCAGACTGCTTCAGGCATTTGGTTGCGCGAAGCACAAGTCGGAACCTTCGTGACCATTCAAGGAAATTTGATCGGAACCGCGCCCGACGGCGTGAGTGCCATGGCGAACGGCGAGCACGGAATCCGTGGTGAAACTGACGGTGGCGTTCCGTTTACCGTCATTGGCGGTAGCGATCCGGACCTCGCCAATGTGATCGGATTCAACGGAGAGGACGGTATTTACCTCAACTGCGAAATTGGAATTTCGCAGTGTTTCGATCAGATGCAGATCATCGGTAACCGCATTGGCGTGACCATGCTCGGTGCAGATGCAGGCAACGCAGCGTCCGGCATCAACGCGTTTGACCTGGCAAGCGGACGCGTGAACATCGGTGGGACGCTTGAGCAGGAAGCGAATTCGATCCGCTTCAACGGGCAACATGGTGTGGTTTTAAACGGCCCACAACCACGTGGCGTAGGTCAAGTGGCGCTGGCAGTTTTACGCAATCACATCGACAGCAACGACGGTTTAGCTGTTGATCTCGGCGACGATGGCCGTACCCCGAATGATTCAGGCGACGGTGATGGCGGGCCGAACCGGCAACAGAACTTCCCAGACTTCACGTTGTACACGCTGAACCCGAACGGCATGGAAGCGGCGCTCGGATACACCATTGATACGCCGAACGTGGGCGGTAACTACCCGATGCGTGTCGACTTCTATCAGAGCAAGCTCGACGAACTCGGCGAATGGCTGGGGACTGAAACCTGTAGTGGATTGCCGCCTCGGGCCGATTGCACGGCGAATTTAAGTTTCCCGGCGGGCGTGGTGCTTACTCCTGGCGACTCGATAGTCGCCATCGTCACCGATGACCGGGGCCGTAGTTCAGAGGTCAGTTACTACGCGACCACCACACAGATTGTCTCGCATGATCCGAATCCCTCAGAGATTGGCGCGCCGTACACCGTGGTGGTGGAAGTCAGTAGTGATCTGTTTCTGCCATTGGAGCCTGTGGACATTGATGACGGTCAGGGATCTAGCTGCATAGCGCTGCTGTCGCCCGTGGATGGCAATACCGCGACCGGCAGTTGCCAGTTAACCACCAGTGTGTCCGGACCAACAACGATCACCGCGCATTTCAGCGCCAATCGCGAGACTGCATTAGAGGAAAGTATGGCCACGGCGCCGCACTCCGTGAATGTAGGCGCGCTGCCCACGACCACCAGCATCGTCTCGATTACGCCGACCAGCACGGTCGTCGGACAGCCCTACACAGTGACTGTCTCGGTGTTGCGAGCCGGTAGTCCGGTCATTCCAGGATCGGTAACGGTGCGCCAGATCAGCGATGGCGCGACCTGCACCTTCGCGTTGACGACCGCCAATAGCTGTCAATTGGTGTCCAATAGCGCGATCACGACCGCAGTTCGTGCCACCTATTCGGGCAGTGTCGGGCTCGACGCCAGCCAGTCGGCACTGACCAGCCATCTGGTCAACCGCGCCGATACCAGCATCACCATCCTCACCGATACGCCGGATCCATCGGACGTCAATGAGCCAGTCTTGGTGACGATGCGCCTTGATGTGCTGCCGCCCGGTGCTGGCATGCCCGGCGGCAGTATCTTGGTCACAGATGGCACGGCGAGTTGCGGCACTGATCTGCCGAATCTCTCGTGCTCACTGATACCGAAGGCCCTCGGAGCGGCAACTTTGGAAGCACGCTATCAGGGTGATGCGAATTTCAACGCGAGTACCGACACGGAGGCACACACGATCACGGTGAATGGCGCAGATCTGGCGATCCTCAAGCGCAATGGCTTGCGTTTGCTGCCGGGTGGTGCGCCTGCCAGTTACGTGATCTTGGTGAGCAATAATGGGCCGCAATCGGTGATCAACGCGCGCGTCAGCGACATCTTGCCAACACAGCTCAGCAACGCGAGTTGGACTTGTATCGCCAGCGCCAATGCGAGCTGCCCCGCTTCAGGCGTCGGCACGATCGACACCTTGGTTAGCTTGAATGCGGGCGCTACGGTGACCTTTACGCTCACGGCAACTGTCCAGTTGAGCCCTGAGCAGATCGTCACCAACCGCGCGACGGTCACGGCGCCGCAAAACGCGCCTGATCCCAATTTGGTCAATAACGAGAGCAGCGACACCGATCTGATTGGCGTGTTCGGTGATGGCTTCGAGGCTGAGAACGAATAGCAGATGGGCACACGACGCGGCCGGCCGCATACGACCACGCGCGTTGTTGCGCCGGCAGCGATCGGCACGCGCGCGGAGGCCGCCTGTGTTGTGGTGGTCAATGGCGCGCAGTTGGGCGTTGAGGCCGAAGTCGGCGATCACACCTTGGTGATTGGCCGCGCGGAGGAATGCGAATTGCTGCTAGACGACAACAGCGTGTCGCGGCGGCACTGCCGCATCATTCGTGAGGGCAATGGGTTTCTGGTCGAGGATCTTGGCTCTACCAACGGCGTTTTCGTGAACGGCGAGAAGGTCACGCGCTTTGCTTTGCGCGACGGCGACCGCCTGCGCGTGGGGCATTGCGAGCTCAAGTTTTTTGGCGTCGGTAGTTCAGAAGCCAGTTACCACCGTGAACTGCTCAATCACGCGGTCTTTGATGCGCTCACGGCCTTCTATAACCGGCGTCAGTTTCGCGAAATGCTAGATCACGCCTTTGATCGTGGCCGTTTTCAGCCGGGCCACTTACGCGTGATGATCCTCGATCTCGATCACTTCAAGCCGGTCAACGATCAACACGGTCATTTGGCCGGTGATCGTGTACTTGCGGGCTTCTCGGCGCTGGTACGCGAATTCCTGGATGTCGATGCGACCGCGGGCAGACTGGGTGGGGAGGAGTTCGCGATCTTTTCACCCGTACGCTCGAATGCGGAGTTTTTGAGTCTGGCGCAGACCATACGCTGTGGCTTGCAGGACCGCGAATTGCCGATTGATCCTGGCGTCATACGCGTGACCGTCAGTATCGGTATAGCGGCGCAAAGCGCAGCCATGCGATCGACCGCTGATCTTCTACGTGCGGCCGATGCGGCTTTATATCGGGCCAAACTCGAAGGCCGCAATCGTGTCGTAGAAGCCGTGCCGGAGCGTTGAGCATCGGGCTCGGCGCGTCGCAGCGTCGTCGCTGCCTTAGAAATCAGCCGTTGCCGTCAATATTCCAAACGAAGGCCCATTGGCAGGCACGGCGACTGATGGCGACCGCGCCTGATCATGCCATCATCTATTGATGACCAAGCCCGACAGTCTGCCTTTCGTTCCAGGGTATCGCACGCTACACGCGATCGGGCGCGGTGGTATGGCCTCGGTATTTCTGGCCGTGCAGCAATCGGTGGAGCGCGAGGTTGCGCTGAAAATCATGTCGCCGCATTTGTTGGCAGACCCGACTTTTGGCGAACGCTTTCTACGCGAAGCGCGCATCGCGGCCAAATTGCATCACCGGCATGTGGTCAGCATTTACGACGTGGGCGTGTACGAGGGCGTGCATTACTGCGCTATGGAGTATTTGCCGGGTGGTCCGGTGATGCGCCGTAATGGTCCGCCTTTGGCATTGAAGCCAGCGATCCGCTGCATCCGAGAAATCGCATCGGCGCTGCACTACGCGCAGGAAAAAGGCTTCATCCATCGCGATGTGAAGCCCGACAACATACTGCTACGCGAGGATGGGTCGTGCGTGCTCGGGGACTTCGGCATTGCGCGCGCAGCCGATTCCGGCACCATCATGACCAAAACAGGTTCTGTAGTGGGTACGCCGCACTATATGAGCCCTGAGCAACTGCGTGGCCGCGCCATCGACGGCCGAGCCGATCTCTATAGCTTGGGCGTGGTGTTTTTCCAATTGCTAACCGGCAAAGTGCCGTACGAGGCGAGTGATTCGCTCGCCGTCGGCATCATGCACATGACCGCGCCGCTGCCGCAGTTGCCGAGCGAATATCGCTTCCTGCAACCCGTCTTGGAGAAGTTGCTCGCCAAGGAACCGATTGATCGCTTCCAAACTGGAAACGAGTTCGATCATGCGCTGACCGAGGCCGAATCGCGGCACGCGAAGGGCCTGCCGCCACTCGAAAACATCGCGCGCCGTCGGGAGCCTGAGCCTGGCAGTCCCACGAAAGCACTGAAGCCGCTTCGGTCTGAAGGCTATGACACGCAAGGCGCCGCGCGCACCGAGCCGCAAATTGGCAGTTTCGATGATTTCGATCGAGAGCCGATGCGGGCGATTCCGGGCGATGACATCGGCGCTCGTAAGCTGCCAAGCCCGCTGCCACCGCCTGCGCGTTCGCCCGTGATGGGCGTCTTGTTAGTGATTGTGGTGCTGATCGCTGTGGGATGGTGGCAGCGCGAGCGCATCACGCAGTGGTTGCCGCGCACAACGGCTGGAGAAGCCGAAACCGACGTCAGTCGTGGAGAAAAGGCGCTCGCATCTGGCGTGCTACATGGACAACCCGGTGTAGACGCGCTTTCGAGTTTTACTGCCGCGCTCATGTTGAACCCGGACGACGCGCGCGCACGCGATGGTTTGACGCGGACCTTGGACCGATTGCATGCGCAACTCGCCGGTGCCGAGCCGCGCGATACGGCGCGCATTGAAGTCATCCTTAAGCGCTTGCAAGGTGTGCGTGGGTTCACCGAGCAACAGGCGCGTTTCCAGTCGCTGCTCAGCGCCGCCCCAGTTCCACCGGAACCCATTGAGCCAACGCCGCCAGTGGTCGCTGAGGATTCCAAGCTGCGCGATGCGCGCTCGGCAGAATCCCAGGGCCAATTGGACGGTAGTTCCGGCGCCTTGGCCTTGTTTGCAGCGGCGCTGCGTGCGCTCCCAAACGATGTGCAGGCGCGAAACGGTGTCAATCGCGTTGCTGCGGCTATGGCCGGTCGCGCACGCTCACTGCTGGAGGGCGGCGATCTGGCAGCCGCGCAGTCCTTGCAGCGCGAGCTTGAAAGCGTGCCGGCGGCGGCCGCACTTGCGATTGAATTGCAGCAGCGAATCGCCGCCCTGCGCGCACCCGAACCGGACGCGCCGACGGCTGCCGATCGCATCGCCGAAGCGCGCCAGTTGTCCGAACGCGGACGCCACATCGATCCGCGCGGTAACAGCGCTGCCGATCGTTATCGCCTAGCGCTGGGGCTTGATCCTGGAAACGCGCAGGCGAGCGCCGGGCTCGCAAAAGCCCTTGATGCCGGATTGGCGCAGGCGCAGCAAGCGCTAGAACGCAAAGATCTGGCGCGGGCCAAAACTTTGATGGCGCGCTTGCAGCAGCTTGCACCGCGACTGGCCGGCTTACAGGATCTGAAAGACCGGATCAGCAATGCAGATGCGGCTGCATTGGGTCCAGACCCAGCCGAGCGCGCGCGCCACGACAACTTGGTGCGCGAGGGTGAGGTGGCAATGAGCCTCGGTCAAATTCTCGATCCGCCCGGCGATTCCGCTTACGACAAATTCCGCGCCGCGCAGGCGATAGATCCGCGCAGCGTAACTGCCAAGGCCGGGCTCAATGCACTCGCTGCAGCCCTGCGCGAACGCATTGCTGAGAGCCTCGCAAGTGGCCGCCTAGAACGGGCCAATGGCGATGTACGCGCCTTGCGCACAGTGGCTTACAAAGACCCGAATCTGATGACGCTGCGCGCGCGCGTGATTCGCGCATATGTCGAACGCGGCATGGCATCACTGGCACGCAACGATGTCGCCGCTGCGCGGACCGATCTTGGCTATGCAGAAGGACTGGATGGCGCCGACCCGGCCATCAATACGCTGCGCACGGCCTTGACTGGACGTTGATTCGATGGGACGGCCGCTTTGACGTTGCTCATGGCGAATGGTTTGGATTGCTCAGAGTAGCGACAAAGCTGACGCTCTCGAGGCAATTGTTCACCCTCGCCCGTCGAAGCTCGGCGGCCGCTCTAGCAGCCTGTCGGACTTAAAGGAAATCGGCTGCAAATCCGCCTGGACGATCCATATTCCGCCGCTTTCTCGGGCAATAGAAGAGCTATTACCCTTCAAAATCGACGAAATCTGGCTTCGCCCAGTCAGATTTTCGCTTCGATTCTTCAAGTCCGACAGGCTGCTAGTGGGGGGCGAACGGATTTGCGGCAACGAACAGGCTAGCCCGCCGCCGGCACGCTTGGATCAGCCGTATCCGTGCGCAGCATTTCGACGAGTGGCGAGAGCACGCGGCGCGAAATCGTAAATTTGTCGGCAAAGTGTTCCTGCGCACGCGCGCGCATGCTCGGCGCGTATTCCGCCAGATAAATCATCAGTGCCTGCTGGCTTTCCAGCCGATACAGCACCACGATTTCCTCCACTCCGGTGTTTTCCGCCGAAGGCTGCGCAATCAGGACTTCCGCGCTCAGAAATCCCGGCAAGGTCAGCAATTCGCGCACGTGATCGCCCAACCAAGCGCGATAGTCGTCGGCGGACGCGTTTTGAACTTTGATATTGACTTCGTAGACGATCATGGCAATGGCTGCGGTGTTTTAGAGATTGACTAGGCTCAAGACCAGCGCGCCCAGGGCGGTGAAACTCACCAATAGTAGGTATAGCGTGCTGATGATCAGACTGCCAAATGCGGCGCCCAGAAAACTTTGTCGATAGACGCGTTTTTGCGTCAGGAAAAGGTTGATCGGGATCCAGCTCACGGCCAGGCCAGTTAACAATCCCCATGGGTTGAACCACGTGGCGGGCCAGTAATTGTCGATCATGGACAGGCTGACGGCGAGCAGGATGCCCATGAAAATGAAGGTGTGGCTATGCACAGCCACCATCAGATGCTCCATGTACAGCCGTCGCTTAAAAATCAGCACCAATTTCAGCAGCAGCGCAAAGATCGGCAACAGCACAAACATGCTCTGCGGCAATACGCGCAAAAACTCATGGCCCAAGCGCTTGGGGTTCTCTCGTGCCAACTCGGCTTTCTGGATCACCGTGCCGATGAAGACATTGATCTGGTGATTTACCGCAGCCGGAAACACCGCGAACTCCAACGGGTTATCTACCGGATGCCAAGCTTCAGACCCCAATATCGTGACGCTGATGGGCTTGCGTTCGGTGCGGTCGCGCACGGGTAGCAAAATCGGTGGCGGTGGTGGTGGTGCTAACTCAGTGGACGGCGCCGGATCCGGTTCCGCGGTGACGACTGGATCTGAAGTGCGGGTCGCGTCAGAGGCGGCGACAACGACGCCGACTTGGGATTCGGGCGCTAGTGGCTTTGCGGATTCGGATGTGGCATCGGGTGGACCGATGTTGACTGCCTCGTCGTCCACATTGACCGCCAGATCGCCGGTGGTGCTGCTGATCACCACGAACAGGAGCGCACTGACCACGATGTAAATGCGCAATGGCCGCACGAAGCTCATACGTTGGCCACGCAGATAGGCTTCGGTCAGGCGGCCGGGTCGGAAAAATAAGTTCTTCAGCGTATTCAGCAGGCGCGAGTCGAGATCGAATAGATAATCGAACGCGTCTGCACTCAGCGCGACCAAGGCTCGCACCGGTGTGCGTTCGGGTTGTCCGCAGACATGACAGAACGGACCCTGCAGCGCTACCTGACAGTTTTCGCATTCCCGGCCTTGCCAAGCGTTGGCTTTGCGATCGCGGCGTGAGAGCCGGACGCGCTTGGTCGCCGGTGACATGATTGCCTCGGCAGTCTTGTCCGAGGCTATCGCCGCCGGCGGTTCCGGCGTCGGCTCGGACGCGGCGATCACCGTCGGATTTGGGGCTGCATGTGCCGATTCGGACCCACTATTTAGGTTGTCGTCGCTCCTCATGCAGCCGAGACCAGTTTCTGTTCGCGCAGCCACCCAATGGTGTCGGCAATGAGGTGATAGATCGGCGTGACAGTCAGATCCAGCTCTCGTTGTGCCTTGCTAAAATCGCAACGCATCCGATGGCAAACAAATTCAACGGCTTCTGGCGTGATATCGGGTTCCTTGCCGCTAATCCGACTGAAAGCATCGGAAGCGCGTGACAATCCGCGCAGAAGGGCCGCTGGAATCGCGCGTCGCGGAGTGGGTCGCCCCAATTGCCGACCGATGTTCTGCACCAGTTCCAGAAAGCTCACCTGTTCGCCGCCGAGCAGATAATTCTCGCCACAAAGACCGCGTTCCGCAGCGGCCAGATGTGCTTTGGCGGCCAGCCGCACATCGATAAAGGAACCGATGCCTGGCGGTACACCAGGTAGTTTGCGCTGATCGACCAGCAGCACCATGCGGGCCCACGTCTGGGTGTCGCCTGGGCCTAAAATATGGGTGGGATTCAAGATCACGGCATCCAGTCCACGCTTGACGCCCGCGTGCACTTGGTCCTCGCCAAGTGCTTTGGAGCGCGCGTAATTAACCCATGAGTCGCGCCCCAGATGCGGCGAGTCTTCGGAAATCAGCGCCTCGGTGAATCCATACACTGCCACCGAGGAGGTATGGATCAAGCGGCGCACGCCGCGCGCAAGGCAAGCCTCGACCACGTTGCGCGTGCCGTCGATGTTAATCCGCGTTTGCTGCGGAAAATACGGTCTCCACGAGGCCGTACTTGCCGCCACGTGGAAAACATAATCGACCTGGCCGTCCAACGCCGCGTGTAGCGATTCGGCATCGGTCACATCACCTTGGCGTGGCTCGACAGGCAGATCGCTTAAGCATTCCAGCGAATGCGCATTGCGGTAGAACGCCCGCACGGCGATGCCGCGATCGATCAGTGTGCGCACCAGATGCCGCCCGAGAAATCCGGTCGCCCCGGTGACCAACGCTGTCGCCATGCCGCACTCCCCGTCAAATAATTGTCAGCTACAGCGGACTGGCTGAATCGCTTTACTTGCGCCAACCCCAATGATCTTTGCGTTGCGCGTGATGCGTGGTGCACGCACGCCCTAGTTTACGCCCATGCACTCTTTTCGCTTACGCCCACGCGCAATTTGCGCGCGCAAACCGGCCCGATCGCGCACGTCCGGGTGCAGGACGCAATGACGAGTCGCTCGCGTACCATACCCGACCCTTGAACCTTGCCAATTGCATGTTGCAACAACGGCTCAGCGAAGATCGACGCTTCGGCGCAGAAGTGCTGGCCACATTGCGCTTGGCCTCGCCATTGATCGTGGGGCAGGTCTCGGCGATGGGCATGAACGTCGCGGACACACTCATTGCGGGTCGCTTGGGGCCAGCGGCGCTGGGTGGCGTCGCAGTCGGTACTGCGATCTATAGCTGCGCTATGTTGCTGACTATCGGCATCTTGGGCGCACTGACGCCCACGGTTGCGCAGCTAGTTGGCGCGCGGCGGCTCGATGAAATCGCCTCGAGTGTGCGCCAAGCATGGTGGCTGGCTGCCGCGCTCGGGCTTATCGTGATGATCATCTGCTTGAATGCGCACTATGTGCTCGTGGCCATCGGCATAGATGCGGCGTTGATGCCGCACGCCACGGGTTTCCTCGCGGGCGTGGCCTTTGCGGGGCCGGGACTCGCTGCATTTTTCGTCCTGCGTGGCTTCTCTGATGGTTTGGGCCGTACCAAACCTGGCATGGTGGCGTCGGCTTGCGGCTTGCTCCTGCTATTACCGATTGCCTGGGCGTTTTCGATGGGCTATGGGCCAATCCCGGCCATGGGTACCTTTGGCTTGGGATTGGCTACGGCCATTGCACTCGCGCTGGAATCTGTTGGACTGGCGATTTATCTGCATCACCAGCATTACTTTCGCAGTTTCGGCTCCATTCTGAAGATCGAGCGGCCGAAATCGGTGCAGATTAAAGCGCTGCTGGCGATTGGATGGCCGATGGCCTTTGCGTGGCAGATGGAAGGCGGCTTGTTTATCGTCGTCGCGCTGCTGATGGGTCGCATCGGTGGCGATTGGGCAGCCGCGCATCAAATCGCGATCAATGTGGCTTCGGTCGCCTTCATGATTCCGCTGGGTCTGGCACAGGCCGTCACCGTGCGCGTGGGCCATGCGCGCGGTGCCAACGATGTTCCGGGCGTGCGTTCGGCGGGTCTTTCGGGTTTGGCCCTGGCACTCGGCACGCAAGTGTTTTCGGCGGCGGTGATGATCATCTTCGCCGCGCCGATCACGCGCCTGTATGCGCCAACCGCCGAGGAATTGGTGCCTCTAACGGTGCAATTGATGTTGCTCGCGGGCATTTTTCAGTTGTCCGATGGCATTCAAGTGGTCGCCGCCGGTGCCTTACGTGGCCTCAAGGACACGCGCTATCCGATGTTCATTACCGCTGTGGCCTATTGGGGCGTGGGCTTTCCGCTGTCGTACACGCTCGGATTCCATCTGGGCTGGGGCGCACCCGGATTGTGGATAGGATTCATTGCCGGATTGACCATGGCGGCGATCCTCATGAACTGGCGCTTCGCCACCATGCTGCGGCGCCTATCGATGGCTTAGCGGATTTCGTTTCGCACGGCCTGGCGAGCATCCACGTGGACTTAGTTGGAGCAAGGCCCACGCCGGGCGACTGTCGGGGCGCGCCTCCCTTGCTGCTAATCTTCGCGGCTAGCTTTTGGCAAAATGGGTTAAAGCGATGTCTGAAAACAAGCAGATTCACGATCCGCTGGTGATCGCCGGCGTTGCTTATCGTTCGAGATTGTTGACCGGCACTGGTAAGTTCAAAGACTTGCAGGAGACGCGCCTGGCCACAGAAGCCGCAGGCGCACAGATCGTCACGGTGGCAATCCGCCGCGTAAACATCGGCCAACATGCTGGTGAGCCGAATCTGCTCGATGTGTTGCCAAGCAGCCAGTACACCATCCTGCCGAATACGGCGGGCTGCTTCACTGCCGAAGAAGCCGTACGCACCGCCAGGCTCGCGCGCGAACTGCTCGATGGGCATCGATTGGTCAAACTCGAAGTCCTAGCGGATACGAAAACCCTGTTCCCGGACGTGGTGCAGACGCTCAAAGCCTGCGAGATCCTGATCCGCGAGGGCTTTCAGGTGATGGTTTACACCAACGATGATCCCATCGTTGCACGCGAATTTGCGCATATGGGTTGTGTGGCGGTAATGCCGCTCGCCGCACCTATCGGGTCGGGGCTGGGGATCCGCAACCCTTACAACATCTTGACCATTGTCGAGGAAAAGACGGTTCCCATCCTGGTCGATGCCGGAGTCGGCACCGCGTCGGATGCCGCGGTGGCGATGGAATTGGGCTGCGACGGCGTACTCATGAACACGGCGATTGCCGGCGCGCGTGATCCCGTGTTGATGGCCAGCGCGATGCGCAAGGCGATCGAGGCTGGACGCGAGGCCTTCCTGGCGGGCCGCATCGAGCGCAAGCGCTTCGCCAATGCCTCTTCGCCAATGTCCGGGATGATTGAATGAGCAGCAAAGACGCGCTGGACGACGCGCCGGCGCCGGTATTTGATCCGGAAGCGGCAGATACGATCAAGAGTTTCGTGCGGCGAAAAGGCCGCATGACCATCGCGCAGCGCGATGCACTGGAACTCGAATGGAGCCGCTTTTGCCTGGAATGGCCGAGTCCCATGGGTCAGGCAGCCAGTCAATTCGAGCGTGCGCAACCGCTGGTGATGGAGATCGGATTTGGCAATGGCGAGGCGCTCGCTGCGGCAGCAGCACGGGATCCAGAACGCAACTATTTAGGCGTGGAAGTGCACCTGCCCGGTGTCGGTCACTTGTTGCATGTGCTCAGTAGCCGCCAGATTTCTAACGCGCGGATCCTCTGCGCAGACGCCGTCGCCGTACTCAAATCTGGGATTGAGCCCGGCAGTTTGGACGAAGTTCGCCTGTATTTCCCAGACCCCTGGCCCAAGACCAAACAAAAGAAGCGCCGCATCGTGCAACCCGCTTTCGTCGAATGGGTAGCCAGTCGATTGCGCCTCGGTGGGCGATTTCACCTTGCCACGGACTGGGAGCCCTACGCGCGCTGGATGCGCAAGCTCATCGACGGAAGCTCGGTATTTGCTAACGTCGGAGACGTATCTGGCTTCGTGCCGCGGCCGCAAGGGCGAATTGAAACCCATTTTGAACGCCGCGGCCTCAAGCTCGGCCACGGCGTTTGGGATTTAATGTACCTGCGCACCGAGGTGCCGGCCAACACTGCGCTTCAGCGCCCCCGCGACCCGTTTCAAGTGTGAGCAAACTCGGGACTCGGGGCTCGGCCGCTTCCGGCATCCTGCCTCCCGCGGCACTAGCACATCCATGCGTCGAGACTCGGGGCTCGGGTTCGGGGTGCGGGGTTCGGGGAAAACGCGCTTTGGAGCTAAGATCGCAAGGGCTCCTGTCGTGTCATTTTGAGCGCGCAGCGGGCTAGGTGTTATCGCGATGGGTGTCGCATTCGTGCTTGGAGACAACTGCCTCAGGCACTACTCTCAACTGAAAAGCCGAGCACTTCATGCTTACGCCCCAGCCCCATGCCCCGCGCTTAACTCACCAGTCCCGCACTTGCTTAAAGCAGCCCCGCTTCTGCTTAAAGCAGTCCCGCACTTGCTTAAAGCAGTCCCGCACTTGCTTAAAGCAGTCCCGCACTTGCTTAAAGCAGCCCCGCTTCTGCTTAAAGCAGCCCCCTTTTGGCATTCCGCGCCGTCTCCAAACTGAATCTATTCAGCGTACGACGCGCGCGCGCGCTGTTAGATGTTTTAACATCCTCTTAATATCCTCGGCTTCGCCCGCGGGGTGGGAGTGTTCGAACTGGCATGGATGGGGCGCTGACGCTCTCGTTCGACATGGCGCTGGTGCTGGGAATCCTGGCCCTCACGGTGATGCTATTCGTGCGCGAATGGGTGTCGTCTGATGTTGCCGCGCTAGCGATACTGGTCGTCCTTGGGCTGACCCAGTTGGTGCCTGCTGATGCACTGTTTGCGGGATTTGCGTCTAACGCCGTGATTTCCATCCTGGCAGTCATGATCATGGGCGCGGGACTCGACCGCACCGGAGTGATGGGTCACGCCGCTAGTCTAGTTCTACGATTATCGAGGGGCGAGCAGCAGCGCTTGCTGGTTTCACTATGCATCGTGGCGGGCACGGTCAGTGCCTTCATGCAGAATCCGGCGGTGGTCGCGCTGTTTCTGCCCGTTGCCAGTCGTATCGCCGCGCGCACAGGCTATCCGCTCGCGCATCTGCTGATGCCGATGGGATTTTGCGTGGTTTTAGGCGGCACCATGAGCATGGTCGGCAATTCGCCGATGATTCTGCTCAACGATTTGTTGGTGGCGGCGAACCGCAATCTGCCGTCGGGTGCCGAGTCACTGCGCGCGCTGCCATTGTTTTCTGTGTTGCCAGTTGGCCTCGCGTTATTCATGGTCGGTGTCGCCTACTTCCGTTTCTATGCGGGGCCCTTGCTGGCGGCGCAAGATGATCGCCAGCCGGTGACGCCAGGGACAACAGAGAGCTACTTCGAACAGGTTTACGGCATTCGCGGTGAGATGTTCGAGTTGCTGGTGGAGCCTGGCAGCACGTTGATTGGTTTGAGCGTGCAGGATGCAGAAACGCTCTCCGGCGCGCCCCTGGTGCTCGCGCTGAAAGATAATCAAGGGCTACGTGTGGCACCGCCGGGCGAGCACATTCTGAGTTCGGGAACAGCACTCGGTGCGTTGGGATCGGCGGAATCCATCGAGCGTTACGCGCGCCAGCATGGTCTCAAACTCAGTGCAAATTTGCGCATCCTCGAAGACGCCTTCAATCCCGCGCGCTCTGGTATTTCCGAGGCCGTGGTGCCGCCGGGCTCGCGCTTTGTTGGGAAAACCATTGGCGAGCTGCGCTTGCGCAAACGCTACGGCATCAGCCCGCTCGCGCTGAATCGCGGCGATGAGGTCTTTCGTGAGGACATCCGCAGTATCGAGGTCAAACCGGGCGATTGCTTGGTCTTGCACAGCGGATGGCCGGAGTTGGCCGAACATGCGCACGATAAAGACTTCGTGGTGGTGACGGACTACCCGAAGGATGAGCAGCGGCCGCACAAACTCTGGAACGCCGTGATCTTCTTTGCCTTAGGCTTTACCTTGGCATTGGCCGGGCATTTTCCGTTACCCATCGCGTTGCTGGCCGGTGCAGTGGGCATGCTGCTGACGGGCGTGATCAGTATGGAAGAGGCCTACAAAGCCATCAGTTGGAAGACCATTTTTCTGCTGGCCTGTTTGATCCCGCTGGGCGTGGCCGTCGACAGTACAGGCACCGCGGCGTGGATTGCACAAGAACTTAGCGTGTACATCGGTAACTGGCCCGTGTGGCTGATGCAACTCGCGCTCGGTACAGTCAGCGCGATGGCGGCGATGGCGATTTCGCAGGTGGGTGCGACGGTACTGATGGTGCCGATGGCAATCAACATCGGGCTCGCAGCGAACGCCGATCCGGTTGAGTTCGCACTAATCGCGGTGCTCGGTGCATCCAATAATTTCCTGACCGCGTCCAACGCGGTGAATACGTTGATCGGTGGCCCCGGCGGCTATCGCGCACGTGACTATTTGCGCATTGGACTGCCGCTGACCATTCTTTACATCATTGTTTCGGTGTTGATGGTGCGACTGGTTTTTTGATTGCGAAGTGCGCTCACGCCGTCAGCAACACAGCGCCATCTAAAACTTCGATCGCCACCGATTGCAACGACTGACCGCGGCACGGTCCGTCGACGCAAAAACCGTCCTCTGGGCGAAAGGTGGCGCCGTGTGCGGCGCAAACCAGTTGGCCGTGGGAAAACAAGAATCGTCCTGGCGCCCAGTTGAGCGGGCGGCCAGCATGCGGGCAGATGTTCAAATAGGCATGGATCTGGTCAGCGCGACGCAGCAATACCAAGCTCGTGCCATCGCTTACCCGTGGATCCTCCACCTCCAGCGCGCTGCCTTCGAGGATTTCCTGCACTTGGCAGAGGATCGGTTTCACAAGGCTTCACCCGCGCTTACGATGTTAGGGTGCATGCTAGCGGTGAGATGACCAAAGGGAGCGCTTGAGTGAATCCTCGATTGACTGGACCTGTGCCTTGGCGCCAACGCGTGTTGACTGGCGTTGTTGCGCTGGTCGGCGTGCTCACGGCAGCGGTCCTGCTCGTTTTCAGCTTTTTCGTCGGTGCTGCACTCATCGGCGGCGCGGCTTTGCTGGCGGTCGGAGCCTATGTGCGGTTGCGCTTCGGTAAGCCGATGATTCCGCGGCGCGCGACCGCTGGGGGCAGCAGCAATCCTGGCACCACGATCATCGACGCCGAATATGAAGTGATCCGGCGCGGCCCCTGATTCAGCGCGGCTATTTTACCGACGGAATCTGCGCTGTCTGCTCGCGCTGCAACCATCCGGCCACGAAGCTGCAACTGCCAGCCACGCGAAAGCCCTGATCGCGTGCATAGGCCACGCCGCTTTCGACCAATTGGGCGGCCAAACCCTTTCCGCGCAAGGGATCTGGCGTGTACGTGTGGTGGAAATCCATCACGGTGGGTGACGACATTCGGTATTCCAGCAAAGCTTGCACGCCGTCCATGTCAATCACAAATCGCTTCTGATCCGCTTCGTGACGCACCGTGTGGCTGTTTGCAGGGTCCATTTCACTTCTCGCGCGGGCTGTTAGATCTCTCAATATCAGTGAATCTTCGCGAGGATTCCGTCAAGTTCATCGAGGCTCGCGTAGGCGATGACCAATTTGCCACGGCCGCCGCGGCCCTGCTGAATTGCCACGTGCGCAGCGAGGCGCTCAGAGAGATCCTGCTCCAGGCGCTGCACATTGACGTCGGGCTTTGAGGCGAGCTTGAGTTTTGGTTGCTCCTGGGCTTTGCGCGCTTGCGCTTCAAGTTCGCGTACGGACCATCCAAGCGCCGCGGCCTGCTGCGCCAATTGCGTCTGCAAGCTGGTGGTCAAGGTCAGCAATGCGCGTGCGTGACCCATATCGATCTTGCGCGCTTCGAGTAACCGCCGCGCTTCCGGTGCCAGTTCGAGTAAGCGCAGCAAATTGCTGACCGCCGCACGCGAACGCCCAACCGCATCGGCCGCGTCTTGATGGGTCAGATCGAATTCATCGATCAACCGTTTCAGCGCTTGCGCTTCTTCCAGTGGAGTTAAGTCTTCGCGCTGAATGTTTTCGATCAGCGCGATGGCAATCGCCGATTGGTCCGGGATCTCGCGCACGACCACCGGTAACTCGTGCAAACCGGCTTGTTGCGCCGCGCGCCAGCGACGTTCGCCGGCCACAATTTCATAGCGCTCCGGCCCGATCTTGCGTACCACCACCGGCTGCACCACGCCGTGTGCGCGAATCGAGGCTGCCAACTCGGCCAAACGATCAGGATCCATGCCGGTACGCGGCTGGAATTTGCCCGGCTGCAGCGACTCGATCGGCAATTTGCTCAGGATTTCAGGCGTCGACGGCCCGGAATCGCCGGCATCGCCCAAGAGCGCTTCAAGCCCGCGTCCCAGACCTCGTTTTTTGTTCGACATAAGCTTTTCTCGCTGCGCCTTCAGGCCGGACGACGGGCCTTATCGCGCTCGTGACGGATGATTTCGCCGGCGAGGCCCAAATAAGCCACCGAGCCGCGCGATTCGCGATCGTAGTGCGTGATCGGCTGACCATGGCTCGGCGCCTCGGCCAAGCGCACATTGCGCGGCACGATGGTGCGGAAAACCTTGTCACCGAAATGTTTGATCAACTGATTGCTCACCTGATTGCCGAGGTTATTCCGCACATCGAACATCGTGCGCAGCAATCCCTCGATCTGCAGTGGCGGATTAACGCTCGCCTTGACCGCTTTGATCGTCTCCAGCAACGCAGTGAGACCATCCAGCGCATAGAACTCGCATTGAATCGGTATCAGTACGCTGTCGGCGGCCGTGAGCGCATTCAATGTCAGCACGCCCAAGGACGGCGGGCAATCGATCAGAATGTAGTGATATCTGGCGCGGATAGGCTCCAGCAACTGCTTCAGCCGCATTTCGCGACCTGGCATTGGCATCAAGCGCACCTCTGCCGCGGTCAGATCGCCATTGCCGGGCAGCAGATCGAAGCCTTCCTCGATGTTGCGAATTGCCGCGTCAATGCCCACCTCATGCAGCAGCACCTCGCAGCCAGAGGGCTTCGATTCGCGCTTCGGTATGCCAGACCCCATCGTGGCATGCCCTTGCGGGTCAAAGTCGATCAGCAACACTTTGCGTTTGGCTTCCGCCAGCGCGGCAGCCAGATTCACGCAGGTAGTGGTCTTTCCCACCCCGCCTTTCTGATTGGTGACTGCAATGATCTTGGCCATAGGGGCGCGATGCTAACCCGGACGCAGGTGAAGCGATGTTCGAACCGGCAGGGAATCGTGTAGGCGGACTCATGCGCGGGTTGATCCATGTGGCCGAGGCAACAACAACCGCTGTCAACCGCCGCAAAAACTACGCGGTGCCGGCCAGCGCCAGTCAATCCGCGTACTTTACAATGCGCGCCACCGATATCGCGGGAGTGTGCATTTGAGCATCGCCGACATCCTGATCGCCGCCGATCCCAGCGCCTTGATTCTGCAGCCCGTCACCGAGGCCGAGTTTGTGAGTTGGCGCGAGATAGCATCGCCAAGCACACGCGCCAATTTAGCTGCACAGCGGTTTGAGGGACGCCGCTACACGCAGGCGGTGATTTTCGACGCGCACGGGAACCCGGCAAGCGCAGTGGTCGGCGTTCGCAATCTGGAAGACGTGTGGGCGCTCGGTCATGCCGCGGCACACTTGCCGGTTGCCAGCTATCGCTTGCCAGATTCGTTGTCTGCCCCGGTTAAGCGACGGTTTGCGATGGGGTTCGCGCTCGGCGCCTATCAATTTTGCCGCTACCGGCTGAAGGCCATTCGTCCGATGGCGCGTCTAGTCATCGCCGATGATCAGGAACGGGCAAACTTGCAGGGCATCGTCGCTGCGGTGTTTTCCGCGCGGGACTACGTCAACACACCGACGGAGGATTTCGGGCCCGAGCACCTGCAGGAGATCGTCGCAGATCTGGCGGTGGCACATGGCGCGAGCAGCCACGCGACGGTCGGTGAGGACTTGCTGCGTGACAACTATCCGGCAATCCATGCAGTTGGCCGCGCCAGTCATCGCGCGCCGCGATTGATCGAGTTGCATTGGGGCGACGAAAGCCATCCGCGCATCGCGATCCTTGGTAAAGGCGTGTGTTTTGACACCGGTGGACTCGACATCAAGCCCGCTGATGGCATGGGCATGATGAAGAAAGACATGGGTGGCTCGGCCGTTGCCATTGGCTTGGCGCGGCTGGTCATGGAGGCGCGTCTGCCGGTACGACTGCATTTGCTCATACCCGCCGTCGAAAACGCCATCGGACCGAACGCCTATCGGCCCGGCGAAGTCATCAATACGCGCGCGGGCTTGACGGTCGAGATCGGCAATACCGACGCGGAGGGCCGCGTCGTTTTGTGCGATGCCCTTGCGCGTGCCAGCGAATTGGCACCCGAGTTGATCTTGGATTTCGCCACGCTGACCGGTGCGGCGCGCATTGCCTTGGGTGCCGATCTACCCGCGCTATTCTCGAATCGTGCGGTACTCGCGCAATCACTGCTCGCGGCCGGCCGGGAAGTGGGCGATCCCCTGTGGGAAATGCCGCTCTGGGAAGATTATTTTCCGCTGATCGACAGCAAGATCGCCGATCTCAACAACGCTGGCGCCTCGCGCATGGCCGGCTGCATCACCGCCGCGCTCTACCTCAAGCGCTTCGTTCCCGAACACATCGATTGGGCACACCTTGACACCTATTGCTGGAGCGAAGGCCGCCCCGGTCGCCCCGCCGGCGGCGATTGCCAAGGACTACGCGCGGCGTTTGAGTTTCTGCAGACGCGATATCAGCGCTGAAGCAAGAGCGGGGCTGGGGACGCAAGAGCGGGGCTGGGGTGCAGGTCTGAAATGCTTTTGTGGTCGTGCGGATGGTCTGCCCCGCCCAAGGCTCACCGTCATCCCCGCGAAGGCGGGGATCCAGCGCTTTTCTTGGCGCTCCGCTCTGAAACACAAGCACACGAAAGAAACTAGATTCCCGCGTTCGCGGGAATGACCAGCACGCATGCGACAGCATCGCGGAGTGATACGCCAACTGCGCGGTCGCTTGCGGATGGCGCGCTCCGCGACGGCTCACCGTCATCCCCGCAAAGGCGCGGATCCAGCGCTTTTCTTGGCGCTCCGCTCTGAAACACAAGCACACGAAAGAAACTAAATTCCCGCGTTCGCGGGAATGACCAGCACGCATGCGACAGCGGCGCAGACTTACGAAATGTTTCGTCAAAATAGTTTAAGAAAAGCCTCGCGTTCTTAGCTCCCAAGCGCATTTTCCCCGAGCCCCGGCGCCTAAGCCCCGAGCCCATCAGCGCGAATCGTCCAATGTTCGCACCAACGGCCGGAAGTTCAAATAAAAGCTGCCGATGTTTTCGTCGTTGCGGCCATAGCCGATAAACATCGGGCCGAGGAAGGTGTCGGCGCCGAAGAACACGCTGGCTGCGTAGGTGAGGCTGTCTAAGCTCACGTCGTCGCGCGTGGTCCACGCTTTACCGGCTTCCAGGCTAAAACCGAGATAGGTCGGCACACTCAGCAGCTTGCTGGTGTCATCCATGCGCCGATAGTAGATGGCACGTGCGAGGGCGACGTCGCTGCCGAGTAAATCGCGCTCGCCGTAGCCGGATAGAAAGGCCAAACCGCCCAGTGAACCGAGTGACTCCAGCGCCGTGTTTTCTACGATCGCTGTTTGCGCGCGCAGGCCAAAAAGAACCGTGCCGCGGTCCCGCCCGATGGCGTGGTCGTAACTAAATTGTGCCACTTGGCCGGCGTCAATGGTGCCGAGCGCTGGCACGTAAAAGCTGTAGCGCGTGGACACGCGCTTACCTTTGGATGGAAAGCCCGCGCCATCCAGATCATCGTAAAGCGCGCCGAGATAGACGCGTGAGAAGTCGCTATCGATCTCCACGGGCAGATTGAAACTACCGATGGCCTGATCAAGCACGTCGCGTCCGGCAGCAAGGCCACCGTAGATTTGCAAATCGTCGGAGGCGTTGTAGCCGGCCTCGACGCCGAGTAGATAGCGCTCGAATCGAAACTCGGCGAGCGATTGACCAAAGTTTACGCGTTGATTGCGCGCGGTGAATCCGGCCGACACTGACGCGAAGAAATCGCGGCGTTCGCCAACGGGCTGGTAAAATTCGGTCCGTAGCCCCGACAAATTTCCGAGATCAGCGCGCGTACGCCACTCGCCGCCGTAAGCATTCATGCCGGTAAAAGTGATGTCCGTGGTCAGTTGATAGCCGCTACGCCCGGCGAAATCATCGCTGAGCGCCAATCCGGCACGGATGTAATGTGGCCCCCAGCCCTTATCTACGGGCAAGACTTCGATGCCATGGCGTCCGTCTTCTTCGATCGGATGCCAGGTGATGCGCTCAAAGCGATCGTCCGCGTAAATCTTTGCGATCGCCGATTCCAGTTCCTTGAGATCGAAGCTTTGGCCTTCGAGCTCGCCTAGGCGCGTGCGCACCAATCCGGCCGAGACACTGCGTGTGTCATCAACACGTACGAAGTCGATCTTGCGCTCAATCAGGGGCGCCATTTGATGGCTTTTCTCAAACTGCGCATAGGTTTCCGCGTCCACACTCAGCGCACGCAGGTTGTCGATTTTTTCCATCGCCGCGGCCTCGCCGAGCGGCACGGATTGAATGGCGCGGATAAAATCGGCACTGCCGATATCGCCGAGCTGCGGTCGAATTAGCACATCACCTTCGCTTAAGGTGGCCAACGAGGCGTCGGTGACACGCTGCATCAGTACGGTCACCACTTGCAGACTGACGCTGATCGGCGAGGACAACTCCTCCTCGCGTAGAAAGGGCGCGCCAACATCGACCACAATCAAGCGCGTGGCGCCGATCGATCGCGCCACGCTGACCGGGACGTTATTGGCGATGCCGCCGTCCACCAGCAAGCGCCCATCTCGTCGAATTGGCTGAAAAACGCCGGGCACCGACATGCTCGCGCGAATGGCCGATGCGATATTGCCGCGTCCGATCACCACTTCTTTGCCATCAAGCAAATCCGTGGCGACAGCGCGAAAGGGGATGGGCAGATCGTCGAAAGAGTCCACGTTGGCGGCCGGCAACAAGATCCGGCGTAGAAGAAGTTCCAGTCGCTGCCCCTGTAACAGCCCGCGCGGTAATTGCAGTTGTCCGTCACGCAGACCGATCTCATTGCCATCGCCACCGAAACGCAAGGAATCGATCTTGCGGCGCATGGGCTGATCTTCGCGGCGCGTGTCGTCTGATAGCGCGCCTTTCCAATCGACCGTTTTCAGGATGGTTTCGATCTGGTCAGCGTTGTACCCCGTGGCGTAAAGCGCGCCGACGATTGCACCCATGCTGGTGCCGACGATCCGGCAAATCGGAATGCGCTCGCGTTCGAGCACACGCAGTACGCCAACATGCGCGGCACCGCGGGCGCCCCCGCCGCCGAGCACTAGACCAATACACTCGCCTGATGAGGCCTGCGCGTACTGACTTGCTGAGGTCTGCGACGTTTGCGCGCTGGACGCGGTGCTGAACGCGATCAGAACAAAACATAGCTTGATGCGCGCCCAGATACGGACGCGGCGAGGTGTTCGAAGTGGAAATTTACTGATGTGCATGCCCAAAACCAAAAAAAGAACGTTTGCGTGGCGCCCCGCGACGTGAAAATAATGCGGCTGCCGGTCGCGTGGCCGAGTGAGGAGGTAAGCGGATGTTAGCCGTCAGTCAATTGCTCGCGGAGAAATCTCCGGGTTTGTTCACTTGTAAGCCGGAGGATCCGGTCATTGAAGCCATCCAGTTGATGGCCGACAAATCCATCGGTGCCGTTTTGATCCTCGATCAGGGCACACTTGTGGGTATTTGTACCGAGCGCGATTACGCCCGCAAGGTGATTTTGAAGGGGCGTTCCTCGCGCGACACACCCATCGCCGCGATCATGACGCCGGTGCCGCTGGTGACGGTTTCACGGGATTCGCGCAGTCGCGAGTGCATGCGATTGATGACTGATAGACGCATACGCCACCTGCCGGTCATGGACGGCGAAAACGTCATCGGCATACTTTCGATCGGCGATCTGGTGCGCCACATTATCCAGGCCCAAGACCAAGAGATCGCGCAGTTGACGCAGTACATCGCAGGCTAGTGGCGGCTGTCGCCGGGGTCGCCGGGGTCGCCGGGTCAGCGCAAGGAAAAAAATTCATGAACTTTTGATCTTGCCGCATCGTCGCCTTGCCACCGTTCAGACGGCGTTCTCAAGACCCACCTCTGCATAAATCTCATCCAGCGACAGCGAGTAATTCGGGCAGGGCAGCCCGACCGATCCACTCTCGATAAAGGTCTCCAACTGCCAGATCTCGCTCGTGCCCACGCGCCGAAAAAGCTCGACTTGGCGCCGGGTCTGGCTCACCAATAGATAGCCGAGCAAGGACGGTAGCTTGCGGTAGTTCAAGAACTTCTCGCCGCGATCAATGGCTTCCGTCGAGTGCGAAAGGACTTCAACCACCAAGCACGGAGAGTGGACCACATGGGACTCGCCCGGCGCATCGCCGCATTCGACGATCACATCCGGGTAGTAAAAGACCTTGTCGATGCGCACCTTGAGATCGGCGACGTAGACTTGGCAGCCGTCTGCTCGTGCCGGAGTTCGCATCGCGGCGGCAAGATTCAACGTGATCAAATTATGATCTTTCGAGGTCCCGGTCATCGCGAACGCGCGTCCGTCCGCGTACTCGTGTTTAACCTCGGCCGTTAGTTCGGATGCCAAATAGTCCTCGACGCTGAGATAGGGTCCGCGTTCGCTATGCATGTTGGGGGCATCAGTTGTGTGCGGTCGGGGGAAAGTGTAATCCCTTAAACGCGGTCAGTTGGCAAGACCCGCGAATGCACCGACAAACGACACTCACGCACTCGCCGATTTGCCGTTATCTATCCCCGCGGCCCCGCTCCGCGATGGCCAACGAGCATTGGTGCCTGAGGTTTCGGCTTTGCCTCTTTGCGTCTGCGTGATGAAATTTTGATCTTGCTCTATCGTGTCCGCTTCCTTTCCCGACACCTCCGCCCATGCGCCCGCTGTCTGAACTCCGTGCCGAACTCGACTCCGTGGATGCCCAACTGATTGGAGCGATTGCCCGGCGCCAAGCGATCGTCGCCGAGATTGGCCGCTGGAAGCACGCACAAGGCAAGCAGTTGCGCGATTACCAGCGTGAGCGCGAGGTGATTTCGAATGTGCGCGCGCGTGCCGCCGAGGCAGGGTTGGACCCGCAAATTGCCGAGTCCGTCCTAAAGCTGCTGATCGAATCCTCACTCACGACGCAAGAGCAGGACCGCGTGCGTCTCGGGGCCAAAGGCGATGGCGCGCGGGCTTTGATCATCGGCGGCAATGGCCGCATGGGGCGCTGGTTTGCGCGCTTTCTCGCCGCGCAGGGTTACACGGTGGAGATCGCGGACCCGTCGGGTGCACCAGATGGCTTGCCGAGTGTGGACGATTGGGCGAGCGATGCACTGACGCAAGATCTGATCGTGATCGCGGCGCCTTTGCGCGCCAGTAACGCGATTCTGTTGGGACTGGCCAAACGCGCGCCAAAGGGCCTGATATTTGATATTGGTTCACTCAAAACACCGATGCAAGAAGGCTTGGCCGCTTGCGCAAAGGCGGGATTGCGCATCTGTTCGGTGCACCCCATGTTCGGACCGGATGCGGCGCTGTTGTCAGATCGACACATCATTTTCATGCCGGTGGGTGCCACCGACGCCGTGAAAGATGCGCGCGCGTTATTTGTCGATACCATGGTGCAGCCCGTGGAAATGCCGCTGGCCGAGCACGATCATTTGATCGCCTATGTGCTCGGGTTGTCGCATGCTTTGAACATCGCGTTTTTCAGCGCGCTGGCGAACTCGGGTGAAGCCGCGCCGAAACTGGCCAATATGTCGAGCACGACCTTCGATCGGCAATTGCAGATCGCAAGTGGCGTCGCCCAAGAAAACCCACGGCTATATTTCGAAATCCAGTCGCTCAACGCCTACCGCGGCGAAGCGCTCGGCGCCCTCAAGCGTGCCGTCGACGAACTCACGCGCTGCGTGGATGAGGGTGACGAAATTGGCTTCGTCTCAATCATGGAGCGCGGTCGTGGTTACCTGAGCGCGCGCGGGAAGTGAGCGCTTGTGCGGGGTCCGCTCTGTGCGCCGACGCGTCAAATCGTCGCTTAGACTGGCTCCAAACGCGTCCGTGGAATCGATTTCGCTGATGCGCTCCCGTAATGCTGATGCAATGCCTGCAGCTTATTCGTGAGCTTTGACGATCAACGGCTGATACGTCGCGCACGATGATTGGGCTTGCCCGTTCCGGTGGCATTGCCGAGTTGATCCAAGGCGGGCGGGCCATGCCGCCAATCAAAACCGCTTGCGCACCTTGATCAAGAATTGATCTGCGTCGCGTAACTCGATCGCGGTGTCGAGTAACTCGGCCAAATCCCTGTCGACGCCGTCTTCCTGGACGAAACCGCCACGGCCGTAGACGACGTAAAGATCCGATTGCGGCGCGAATTCCCAGCGATAGCGCAGTTGCAGCCCGAGATTCGAGATGCTGAAGTCTTCCAGCGTTTCGCCACTTTCGATGAGATATTGGGCCGGTCCAATGCGGTAGGCGAGCGCATCGTGTGCGCTGATGCCGAGCCATTGCAGTTTGACGCGCACCTCGTGACGCGCTAGCGGGAACCAGTTCAGATTGAGGCTGGCATCGATGAGTTCGCGCTCGTATTCACCGAAGCGCGTGTCCTGGTCCCAGATCACCCAGCCGCGGCTGGCCTGCATGGCGACGTCTGCATCCAAGGTCAATTTCTCGCTGGCGTAAAAGGCGGCACCGACGCCAATTTCAGCGCCAGGCTCGCCTAAGCTTTCCTGGAAGCTGCGGCCGAATACGTCGAGCTGCCAACGCCCCAGGCGCGGTGTTTCATACTCGAAAAAAATCGAGTGCCGCGGCGCGAAGCGCACCAATCCGTTGCCGCGAGAAATCAAGTCGTTGTAGCCGGCCGATTCGAATAGCGCGTCGATCAGGAATTTCGCGCCGCTGCGGAATTGCCAGGTCAAATCGAGGATCAAGTCGACCGGTAGCAGATCGCCGCTATCGTTGCTGCGCGTTTGAATCTCCGCGAACCAGTTGCGGCCGCGCAAAGGTGATTCTTGTGCGTCTAAGTTCTCTTGATACTGCACCGTCCATTCGAGTTCGTTGAGGCTGGCGCGGCGTTGGAAGCCCATATCGTTGAAATCGAGCCCCCGATCAAAGTGCGTCAACTCCCATTCCTGACGCAGATCCTGGGTCGGCGTGTAGTCAATTCGCGCCCAAGCGCCGCTGCCGTATTTGTTGCTTGGGGCGCCGTCGATCGCGCTGGTCAAAACCTGGCCAGTGATCGACCAGCGCTCATTCGCACGCCAAGTGCCATCGAATGCATGCACTTGGCTCTGGCGTTCCAAGAACGGGCGATCGGTGTAAGTGCTCAAATATCCCAGCGAATAGCCCGTGCCGGTTTTCAAAAGCCGCTGCGCATAAAACAGGCTGCCAAGGTCGTCTGCGTGATCTGACTCGCGTGCGCTGAGTACGCCGTAACCGAAGCCAAATGCCGAGCCATTGAGTTTCAGCGCCAGATCGATATCCGCGGCTTGTCCCGATCCATCGTCAGCAGGTCCGCCGATTCGGCGCGTGTAAATCAGTAAGCCATTGTCAGGCGTGCGCAGATCGAATAGCGCTTGGTTCTCGGTGAAGAATGGTCGTCGATCGGAAAAGAAGCTCTCGACTGCGTCGAAGTTGACCACCAACTCATCAGCCTCGACTTGGCCGAAGTCAGGATTCAGCGCGGCCGTGAGTTGGAAGTCGCCGGACGGTTTCCAATACAAATCCATGCCGGTCTTGGCATCACGCGAATCGCCGATGAAGTCGTAGCCGGCGCTCGCGTACGGGAAGAAATGCAGCACGCTGCTGGCGTATTGATCGATCTCGAACTTGCGGAATTCCGACACATAGCGTGGACGCGTAAACGTGGCAGCAGGGGCGCCACTGCGCTCGAAGGGCGACCCGATCACGCGATCTACCATCAGCGCGACGGTTCGACGTGGTGCGGCGCTGTCGCGCATCGCAGCCACCGACCACGGCAGCAGGAATTCGGCACTCCAGCCCGCATCGTCGGCGCTGACGGCATGTTGCCAATCGCCATCCCAATCGGTACTGAAAGCGTTTTCGTTGGTGATGGTCGCGTCTTGCACGGCACCGGACAGCCCGATCGTGAAGTTGTAGGCAGTTTCGCCGTCGGCATTGAAATCTATGAAAATATTGACGCGATCACCCGGCATATTCGCGTCGCGCGGCGTCAGTTCGCTCAAGCGACGCACGCCGGGCGGTTGCACACAACGGAAGGCGAAGGCCAATCCTTCTGGCGTGGACAACATGCGCACGATGGTCGGCTGCGCCGGCCTTCCGCGCGAAAATGGCTCGACCACGACAAAATCGTCGATGACCGTCGCATCGGTCCACTCGCTCTCGTCGATCACGCCATCAATCACCACGCTTTTTGCGTTGGCTGTTTGTGGCAGGACTAGGCAAAGACCAAGCGCTAGGAAATGCCACGGCAAGTTGAGTCGCATGAGGATAGTCAAGACAGGCACCGGCGCCGGAGTCTAAACAATCCCTGCACATATGCCCGGTGCCGATAGTTGGGTTGCTACTTTTTGAAGCCAAGAGCGGGGCTGCTTTTTGAAGCAACAGCGGGGCTGGTGAAGAAAGAGCGGGCTGGTGAAGAAAGAGCGGG
>Ga0209181_10001144_pt1 | contig 47184 bp, 51 predicted proteins | sample MAT05_FD_187208 | JGI IMG/M metagenome (GOLD analysis project Ga0209181, IMG submission 187208) | Freshwater microbial communities from Lake Fryxell liftoff mats and glacier meltwater in Antarctica - MAT-05 (SPAdes) (version 2) | ecosystem: Environmental > Aquatic > Freshwater > Ice > Liftoff... | reverse complement strand
ACAGCGTGCAGAAATACTAAACAGCTTCCTCAAAAAGAGCTGGCAGAAGCATTTGTAAATTCTCACGCTACCATCGATAAATATGAAGGTGATGAGATGGTATCATCGATGGATGCAGCTAAAAAACTTACCAGGGTTTTGAATACATCTGTTAGATATCTTTGGGGGGAGAATGAAGCGGCTAATTTATTTAAAGCCCCTAAGATGTTGCAGCGGTTCCAGGATATTTCAGTGTTGCCTGAAAAAGAAAAAGAATGTTTGCTCAGTAAACACAATACTTAAAATATGATTACAATAAACCCACAATACATAAAAGATACCGCAGGTAAAAAATTGGTGGTACTGCCTGAAAAACAGTTTAACAACATTATGGAAGATTTGGAAGAACTGGAAGATATTAAACGCTATGATGCTGCTAAAAAAAGAAAACAAAGTTTTGTAACTGCAGAAACGGCTTTTAAACAAATTGAAGCCAAAAGAAAAAAGTAATGTTTGAACTCCGTATTGAAAAAGCTGTAGTAAAAGCATTGGAAAAAATTAACGAACCCTACTACTCTAAAATAAAAGCTGCTATACTTAACCTTGCTAAAAACCCTCGACCTGCCGGGTGTAAAAAAACTAAAAGCAAGGGATGGGTTTAGAATACGGGTGGCTGATTACCGTATTATCTATGATATTTTTGACAATATACTCCAGGTTGACGTGATTGACCTGGGACACAGGAAAGATATTTATGAATAACGTAAAAAAAACAGCACCACTTTTTATCATTGCTGGACTATAGTTCTTTTATTTTGTCATTATATTTTATAACACAACAGTAGTAAGTGCCCAATAAAGATAAAAGCACCTGTTTTTTATACCTGGACAAATTGATTAAAGCCGCAAAGTATAAAGCCATTTAAAAATTGAACTGATGCAAACAATAACAGTAGATATTATCAACAACAAAGCAATCAGGCTTTTGCAGGACCTGGAACTATTGCAGCTAATCCGTAAGCATAAAGAAAAACACACCCTGCTGCCTCAACTGATTGGGCCGCTAAATACAAAGGTGCAATAAACCAACAACCTTTATCTGATATTGACAACCAATTAAACGAACTACGCAATGGATGGAATAAAGTATTTGTGGGACACTAATACCGCTATCTATTACCTGCAGCAACTGTTTCCACCGGGTGCTGAAAAATTTATGGATGATTATTAAGAAGCTGTTTAAAAATGATTAATTTGTTTACCATCATTAGTTTTTTATGGCATCGACATTGGCGACGCTCCGTTTAAGTTCAGTTTTTTATGGCATCATCGGCTTTCTGACTCAGTTACTCCAATTAAATTTAAACAGCTTCTAAGAGATGAACAACCCGTGATTTCTGCTATTACAGAGATTGAACTGCTTTGCTGGAAAACAGTTACTGAAAAAGATCTGGATGTGCTTTACAACTTTATTAATGATGCAATGGTTATAGAACTGAACCAACCAATCCAATTAAAAACGGCTGACATACGAAAAGCTTACCGCATTAAACTTCCAGATGCCATCATTGCCGTTACCGCTATTGTTTATGATTTAACACTGCTTACCCGTAACCTCGCCGACTTTACCAATATCAATGGGCTGAAAATTATTAATCCCTGGGATAAATAAAAAAAAACAGCAACGCTTTTGTGCATTGCCGGCTGGCTTTAGATCTTATATTTTTGTTACCGTATTTTTTTTACAACAGTAGTAATTTCCCGGCACAGGAAATATTCGCTCATGGCCCATCCCTCATTCCTGCGCCTGTTGGGATGAAGCCTTCTATAGAGACCAGTAAAAATTAGCCGGTGCTTTGGCGGTATCCTCATTCCTGCGCCTGTTGGATTAAAAGTAAAAACTAGAAAAATGATTTGCTGCAAAAATGATGGATGAAAAAAAATAACCAACCTAAAAAAGCCATACACATAAAAAAGCCAGTAATGATTTCTTCATTGCTGGCTTTTTAACGCTCCGTAGTACGCAACGTCGCCACGCAACTCACACGCCTGTGGGCAGACGTTGTTGGGAAGGGAAAGCACCGGCTCACTATAGCCCTGGTTCGGCTGCCACCACCAGGTAAAGGACTTTTAATTAAAGATTGTGACAAGTCCTTCATCTTAGCGCCCGTCCATTAATTTTTACACCCATTTCAACATCATAACATTTGCACAATTACAGATAAAAACAGTCACTGGCGATGTAATATAAATAGTGCTTTGGTGCTCCGCGGTTATCTTTCTGCTAAATAATAGTAATTTACACCAACAAAAAAATGATATGATTACTAAATATTTCGTTTTCCCGTTGATTGCAGTTGCTGCTTTTGTTTCCTGCTCGGATAATGAACAGGCAGACGAAACCCCTCAAACATATAACCAGATAATAATTGACACCGCTGCATCTAAAAAAACCGGGGCAGATTCTTCCTTATTAAATTCAATGTTTCAGCGTTCGGCCGGAAGCCGCAATTTGACCGGCTTGCCAGAGAATACTACGCAAAATAACAGTTCCCCTTTACCTGGTAATAACAATAGCAGACTGAATCCGGCGCATGGTCAACCAGGTCACCGCTGCGAAATTGCAGTGGGTGCCCCGCTGGATAGTAAACCTGCCGCTCTCAACCCAGCCCAAATACAGCCCGCAGTTTCTGCTAACCAGATTGTTCCGGCAACCAATGCTTCACCTGTTGTCCAAAATGTGGCTGCAGGTATCAACCCTGCACACGGACAGCCAAACCATCGGTGTGATATTGCGGTGGGCGCTCCTTTAAACAGCAAACCAACAGTCAACACAGCTCCAACCTCCAGTATAAAACCAGCGGCGCCTACGGCCGTGGTTGCTGCGCCACCTGTTCAAAAAGTAGCACCTGGTATGAACCCTGCTCACGGCCAGCCAAACCACCGTTGCGATATTGGGGTGGGTGAACCACTGAACAGTAAACCAGCTTCAACTGCGACTAAGCCAATTGCAGCTTTGCCTTCGCCTGTAAAGGCAGATAGTGTAAAAAAATAGGATCGCCCCGTTTCATTATTTTGCAATACGGAAGTAGCAAGCACCTGCTCACCGCCCACGCTTGTGCCGGTTATTTTGTTTCGTTTCCACATTATTTTACACAACAGTAGCAACCGTCCGGCACAGGAAACCTTCGCTCCTTGCCCGGGCCTCATTCCTGCGCCCCGTTTGTTGCGTATTGCGCCTGTAAATAAAAAGTTAAAAAAAAATGATAGCTTATTAGGTAAAAGAATATACTTTGACCTCCATCACACAATTTTTTCAGGGCTTTTATTTATCCTATTAGGTATCTATATTTGCATTATCAGATATCATAAAGCGTTAATAAAAAAATTGCATAATCGGTAGATGCGACGGTGGGCTATTTGTTTGATAAAGTAGGCGAAATTGATTTTTTAAAGGATACCACGTTTCTTAGGCTACTCGATGATATTACCGCTTTAAATGACAATGATAAAGATCATATACTTTATACTATCGACCATTTGCTGGCTTTCTTAAAAAAAAAAGAGGCAGCCTATAAATAACCTTTCAATTATTTTTTATGCCATCAACTTCCAATATCGCATTGCCCGTTAGCTCCAAGCAGGTGTTTGCACTTGCCCAGCAATTGCCTCCAAAAGATAAAGCCGAACTTATCCATTTATTGGAGCAGGAACAATACACCAACAATATCCCGGAAAAACACAAAAAAATAGTAAGGAACAGGATTAAAAAATATGTCAAAAACCCTGAACTGCTTATTGACGAACAACAGGCTTTGAAAATGATAAACGCCATGTAATGCCCCAATACAAAATCAAATATGCCCCTGAAGCATTAGGGGAAATAAAACATATCGTGGAGTATTATAACAGCCTTTCCGCCGGGTTGGGCAACCGTTTTAAACAACATCTTTTAGCCGCTGTAAAAGCCCTCAAAACAAATCCCAATTACACTCCTTTCGATATGATAAAGTACGCTTTGCTGTGGTAGATAAATTCCCTTATGCAGCTCATTATACCGTGGATGGAACTTTGGTCAAAATCCAGGCTGTCCTTGCCTTTAAACAAAACCCCGACAATAACTGGATTACCAGGTTCTAAATTTTACTACCCACTAATTTCGAAAACAGATTCTCCAAATACTATTATGCCCGCGCAGGACTCCTCCGTCCTGTGTCTTCCCTTTTACTAATCTAGTATTGCTAGCCGTGGCTCTTTCTTATCATTGCAGCTTTAGTAAACGCCCGGCACAGGAAACCTTTGCTCATTGCCATCGCCTCATTCCTGCGCCTAACTGCGACGGAGGCGTGCGCCTGACTGAGATACCGATGAATGCAGACTCAGCCTATTTTGCCCACCCGATAGCAATCGGGTCACCATTGCCCATTCATCTCAATAACTCATCTCATCCAGCTTTACTTTTCCCTTAAAAGTCCAGAAAACAAAAGTGGTGTACAGGCCCACCAATGGTGTTCCGATGGCTGCAATGATCAGCAGTATCTTCATCGTTTTGACGGAAGAAGCCGCATTATTGATGGTGATACTGTTGCGCACATCATTGGTAGCGAGTAACAAGTTGGGAAATACTTCCAGCGAAACGGTAGCCAGCAATGCCGCAATCGTAATGGCAGAGCAAAGAAATGCATACCGGAATTTCGCCTTTTTTAATAGTCTCGGAATATTGGCAATTGCCAAAAACATAATTAAGGGCAATATGAAATAAGAGGGGTTGCTGCGTATCCGGTCGCTCAGGTGTGGAATATACAGCAAGGTGTACAATGTAGATACCCCAAGGGAAACAAGGAAGAATATGGCGAAATTTTTTGCAAGGATATTCAATTTTATATACAAACGGTTTTCAGTTTTCATTGCCAGGAAAATAGCGCCATGCATCATAAACAATGCAAGTGTAGTAATGGCAATCATTATACTAAATGGATTAAAGAAAGAGAGCCAGTCGCCTGCAAATTCATGCTGTTCATTTAACGGAATGCCCAATGCCACATTCCCCAACATTAGGCCCAGTGATAAGACGATTACAATACAGGAGAAGGAATACACCACATCCCTGGTAAACCGCCAGGTAGTGCCCGGTTCCTTGCTCCTGAAATTCGATGGCCACAGCACGCCATATCAGTCCCACGAGGAATATCATAAAGGGCACATAAAAAGCGGAAAAAATGGCCGCGTATGCCACAGGAAAACCGGCAAATAAAACCCCGCCTCCTATCACCAGCCATACTTCATTACCATCCCATACAGGTCCAATTGCATTTAATGCAATGCGCCTGCTGGTTTCTTTTTTTAACAGTAAATGCAGAGCACCCGCTCCCAGGGTCAAAGCCGTCCAAAATTGCATAGCCACTGATAACTGCTCCAAATACCAGGAACCACCACACGTTATAATCCAAACCTAATAAAGTTTCCATATCAATAATTTACTGACTTAATAAAGGATTTTCGCTGCGGGTCCCCTCTTCAAATTCATCCTTTTCATAATCAACAGGGCCATGTTTTATCTTTTTATTAAGCAGGTAAAGAAATAGTACCAGTAAGGTGGCATATACCAATGTAAACAGCACCAGCGAAAAAAAATCTGGTTGGCCGATACTGTTTTTGACAAAGCGTTGGACGTTTTTAATAACCCATACACTACCCAGGGTTGCCTGCCCATTTCGGCTGCAAACCAACCCGCCTGGTTAGCGATTTGAGGCAATAATACGGACCATACAAAAATGGTCATTAGCCATTTTGTTTCAAATAATTTCCCCTTCCACCATTTGTAGGAATCAAACAGGGTTAGTCCAATCATTAACATACCCATTGCAACCATGATATGGTACACCTGGAAAACAGCGTTTACCTGAACAGGGCGCTCATCTGCCTTAAACGCATTTAGACCGGTTACCGGTGTTTTTAAAATCCTTATGCAACAGGAAGGTTAGCCCTCCCGGAATCTTTAGCCCGGAAACTTTTTGTTCCTTTTGATTTACCCACCCAAACAAATACATGTCGGCTATCGCACTGCTATCATAATGGCCCTCCAGGGTTGCTAATTTGGCGGGCTGGTTAACGGCTACTCCCTCGGCGCTTTTACTGCCGGCAAAGAATTGGGCCAGGGAAAAAAAGGTAGCCACTACCAATGATATTTTAAAGGCAGGTATTGCTATTTGTAAAAATTTCTTCTTTTTGATATAGTAAGCATTTACGCTCAGCACCAGAAATGCACCGGCTAAGATCGCGCCGATCCATACATGCGTCAACCGTTCCACGCTGGATGGGTTAAAAACCATGGTCCAGAAATCGGTTACTTCGGCTCTTGCATTCAACCCCTCGCCTACTATATGAAAACCGGCCGGTGTTTGCTGCCAGCTATTGGCCACCACAATCCATACAGCCGAAAAGGCCGAACCTAAAAATACCATCAGCGTAGAAAAGAAATGTACCCGTGTACTTACCCTGTTCCAGCCAAATAATAAAATTCCCAGGAAACCGGATTCCAGTGCGAATGCAAAAATGCCTTCAGCCGCCAAAGCACTTCCAAAAATATCACCCACATATTTTGAGTAAGTGGCCCAGTTGGTACCAAACTCAAATTCCAGGATGATGCCGGCAGCGACTCCAATACCAAAAATGAGGGCGAAAATCCTGATCCAGAAACGGGTCATCTGTTCGTAAATGATAATTTCCGGTTTTAAGATACAAGCCCTCCATAATTACCAATATCAAACCTAACCCGATACTCATGGGCGGATAGATGTAATGAAAGGCAATCGTAAATGCAAATTGTACCCTGGCTAATATTTCTGTCTCTATAAAAAATATTTATAAAAAAAGCGGACAAATATTTTGTCCGCTTTGTAACTTATTATAATGAAATCGTTAACAGGAATGATCAATTACATACATACATTAATGATTGTAAATTTAGTAAAACTGATGCGTATTCGGCAATAAATCATTTACTGTCCCTTATTGCTAATCAAAATATAATCTTTACAAAAACTTACCAGGAAAAATCCGGTTGCATTAATTAACTTTCCTGGTCTACCACGTCTGCATGGCTTCTTCTATCAAAAGCTTTTGTCTTATGCTTTTCAATTTGTTTCGCCAGGGCATCAGCAGAGTGAGCAACCGCTTCTTCAAAAGTTTTACATTGTGCACTCGCCATCAGGTCGTTGCCTGGTATCACGAGTCTTATATTACATACTTTATTTTCGGTGGTGGATGATTTGTCCGTGCTGAGTGCTACTTCGCTGCTGATTATATTTTCAAGATACAGGCTAAGTTTCGCCGTCTTTTCATTTACAAATGCGATAAGTGCCTCGCTTGCGGTAAAGCCAATTGACTGAATATTTGTTTTCATTCTTTTAAATTTTAATCAATTATTTTGATTGACCATGCAAAGGTACAGGGTATCATCGGGGCTTAATTTTTTATTCTGGTTTTTATTAACAATGCATTCTGTATGGCAATTTCCTGCATTTTATCCAGCGCATTGATCTGATATTAATGAGGAAGGCGATCCCTTTAAAAGCCATACACCCAACCAATGCCAAACAATATCCGCCATATACCTGTCCCTTGCTGAATTTTTTACGATGAAATTCTATCGGTTCGCCATGTATGGTTTTTACTGTATACTTTTTATGAGCCACACCGAAATCATCCCCGTGATTACGGCAGTACCAATTACACCATACATGTTGAAAGCTTTGTAAGCGGAACATTTCCTGTATCCTGAACCAGGAAATGATCTCGGTTTTTACAAACACGATCCCAACAGAATACCTACCCCCATGTATTTAGAATTATACCACCAGGGATGCTGCTGCTGCGATGAATGAGCCTAAAGTATACCGGCAACGAAAAAAAATTCAATCTTTCCTTCTTCCAGTTATATTTAAAATAGGGGATGTTTGCCGGAAAACAGGCTGCACAGATATGGCGCATGTTGGAGGATATGCCAAAATGCTAATTCCCTAAAATTAATAAGGCGGGCACAGTTAACCCAATGACTATACCGTCTGCATACCAAGACCAGGGTTGTTTTAAAATCTCTAACATGCAAAATATTTTGAAGGACAAAGAAACTAACCAACAAGCCAGTACTTGTAACGGCTACAAAAATGGGTGCATTTCAAATCCAATAACTGTTGGATGTCGTTCTTTATGTAAGAACTAAAGAATGAGTTTGTCGCCGTTAGAGCGGTAAGACGTTGAGTTATCGAAGAATTAAAAACGTCTGAACGCCTTAACAGCAAACTTAAGTAACCAATAGGTGCTGCGATCCGATAGCTATTAGCCTTTTTATGGAGATAATTTATTTTATGAATTTCCTTATTACATCTGCTTTTTAATCGTTGATATCAATTAATAATTAAAATAAATCATGGCGGAAATTTTTAGCATACCAACCGGTTTAACTGCAAGCTTTTTTATTAATAAACTACCCCTCCAAAACTTACTGCCATAATTCATTTTTTACTGTAAATAATTATCCAGGGCATTTAACCCTTTAAGGGTTAAATTTGAATAGCCGTGGGTGAAACCCATGGTATCAGCGTGTAACAACAATCATTACCAACCCGCCGCGGCGGGTTGAACATAAAATATTTCAATAAATATTTTTCAAAAAATTCAATCCCGTTTTCAATCCTTGTAATTTTTTCTTTATCAATACATTCACAGGTAATGTTGGATAGCGATGCATCCAAAGGTAATATCAATTGTTCAACACCTTCGGTGTTGAACATGATTGGATTAAATTCGATAACCATGGGTTTCACCCACGGCTACTAAAATTCAACCTCTTCGCGGTTGACACGCAATACATATCGTAATCCGATCACCTAACATTTAGAACCTGAATGGAATTTTCGCTACTGATGCATTATGACATGCTAAATTTGTGTCCCTTCCCCTCATACAACAGATTGCAGGCATAAAGCATTACCAGCACTTCGTACAATTACTTGAGAAGGAACGATTTAATCCAAAAACCCCAAGATATTCTATCCTATTAATACAAGATAAGCCCAATTTTAGATCAAAATGTCTAATATAAAATATAGCTATAAAATCCTTGATAGCTATCGGGTTTGAAATGCACCCCCAAAAAGTCAAGTGATTTAAAATAATAAACGACAAGAATGTGAACTGTTACCCGCAATTTGCCTGGATAATTTGCGCTAACTGCTTTGCCGGTATTACACCGGATTGCCTCCACTTGATCATCCCCTTTTGAAAGAGTATTAAAGTAGGTACCCCCTGTACCTGGTAAGCCTGTGCTGCCTGGGGATTTTTATCCACATCAATTTTGATGATGGTAACTGCATCTTTCATTGAGTTTTTCAATTCTTTTAATATTGGCGCCATCATTTTACATGGGCCACACCATTCGGCTGAAAAATCTACCAATACCGGCTTTTCGCTATGGATCACTTCACTGAATGATTGATTTGTTGCAGACATGATATTTAATTTTAAATGGCGATAACCCGGGTTTTATGCGGGAATGTGTAATTGTTTAAAGCAACTACTGTGCCCGCAGCTAATGGCTGCCAATTTGATTCATTTCATTGTTCCGGATTTTTTGGGGTATGGTAAATTGAATGTCATCCCACCGCTAGTTCTGGTAAAGTCCATCTTTCTCAATGCTTAAAAAAATACTCCTTTAAAACAATGTAAATCCCCATCAACAATACAAACCATCCTAAACCCTTTTCAAGTTTTCCGATGGAATTTTCTTTGCCATTGCTCCACCAATAAATATACCCGAAATGGCATGGCCGTTACCGGTAACAATAATTTCCAAGAGATGTTAAAATGTACAGGATCACCGGTAAACCCACGAAGAATTGAGGGCAATAATAAATATTGCGGATAAAATTACCAGGTATAGATTTTCTATGTAGCAATAAATGAAGCTAAATGCATGCAGGGAAAATAAAGAATACCGGGTTAAGTGGTGAACCAGCGATTTGCAATTCGTTTAACCAGTATTGCCATACTGTCGCAGGTCGTTATACAAATTGGTTTGTTTATTGCCTGCCTTCATCCTGTTCTTGTTCTTTTTGATGATATCCCGCAGCAAATCAACAAAATTGTCCTGGTAAGGATGACGGGATGCATCCGGAATTACCTGGTTGTTAACCATTATGTTGGCTTCATGTTCAAAAACCCTGTTACCATTGTGTGTATGAATCTGGGCGCTAAATAAATACCTGGTGCTACCGTCTGTAATTGATAATGTGATTGATTTTATTGTTGACAGGTCTTCTATCCCCGGTACATTTACAGAAAAATTAAGTTCCTGATTCTCCTTCCTGAATTGTTCTTCCAGTTTATCTTTCAATTCTAATATATCCCGCTGGATGTCTTCTATAATGTTTTCAATTTTCATAGCCTGTCTTTAGTATTCCCGATTTTTACTGATGTTCCGTTTAATTGATTCTACATTGATGCCCATTGCATTTGGATGCATGTGACCAATACAATTATTAATACGCTGAAAATTGATAATTAGTATGAACTGGCGGTAATATAGATACTTACTTACAAGTTGTCCAAAAAACGGCAGTATAAATTTGACAGGAAAAAGATAAGGTGTACAACCGGCCGGAATGCACCCAATATTGTTTAATACAATACCGGCCTTGCGGCGGAAAGGTTGATCGTTCATAGGTAGATTTTCCTGGGGTTATTGGAATAACAAATATCTGATTTACTATTCAAATATATTTAGAAGAACCTCCTTAAACATGTAGAATAAATTCTACTGCATTGCATATAACGATGTGTTGTTATGAAATGTAAAAAATTAATTTAAATCTTAACGGTAAAAACACTGACAACAAATTGCTACATTTTCTGATTGCGATTTTACTACGTAATTTCCAAGGCATTCTCTGCCACCAGCGTTTAAAATTTAAAACTATTTACGGCAGGACTCGCCGCAATATGGAGAGCCGAATTATTTTCAACGATTTGCCAGTCGGGTACATTAAAATTACAATGCCATTCAAATTAGATTTTCGCAAACAACATTTTAATGTATCATTTTCTGTTCATGGCACGGCGAGTCCTGCCAAAAATAGTATTCTAATATGAATAGCTTTCTGGCAAAGACTCGCCTGGGAATTATCCTTCAGTTACAATCACCCGGATTAATTTACATATTTAAACCCTTTACCCGCTTATAGTAGATATAATCAGTAATCAAAGGTTCTATTCCCGACAAACGGAAATCTGAAATAACCTGGCCCTTATGATGCGTAGCATGATTAACAGAATGAAATAAAATTTCGCGTATGGTATTTGAAAATGATTCACCTGCAGTATTTACATAAGCGATGGTTTCCATCGGGTCGCGGTGTTCCACTATTTGTGTTACACCTTCCATAATGTCATTATTCACCTGCGTACACTGGCTATAAGTATGCACCTGGTGAACACCCAATGGTGTCACACCCAATATCCGCGAATTCCATACCTGGCTGGCATTTAATACATGACAAAATAAGGGATAGGTTCTCAGCGGCAGGGCTGTTTGGTACAATGCCAACTGCTCTATTAATAACTGGTTAAAATGATGGTGATATTCGAATATATCCTTAAAAAAATCTTTCATGATGGAGATAAATTATAGCGCTTATCAAAGGTTACCGTTTTTTTGATACTTTTCAGGATGGGTATACAGTAGTTACTTCAAGGCGGTTATTATCTGGATCCAATGTTTCAAATTCGTAGTAGCCGTCACCGGTTTTCCTGGGTCCGCGTAATATAGGGAACCCATCCTTCAGCAATTGCTTTGCCTTATTATCAACCTCCTCTAAGGTATCCACACCAAATGCCAAATGTATGATTCCCTGGTGCTGTGTTTTGATGGTATCGTTCAGGTTAGGAGGTATTGCAGGCATCTGCATGATTTCAAGCCTGGCCCCGGAGGCGAATGTTAAAAAATAACTTTCAAATTTAGTTTGATCATTCACATATTTTTCATCGGGAATACCATCAAAATAAGTAAAATAAAAGTCCTTCAATTGCTCCAGGCGATTGGTCCAGATAGCTACGTGTTCCAGTGTCATAATATTATTTTAGAGGTTGTCCATAAAAACGGGTTACAAATAAAATTAAGTACCCAAACCTTTTTTTTAAAGTAATTTTTATCTACCGGAGCTGTGTCAATAAATAGCATCTCAGTTTTTGCCAGGTGGGTAATCATGTTCTTCAGGAAACAGAGTCGTTCGTAGCCAACCGGGGGAAAGATAGTGAATGGGTTTGTGCCCACGCTGTTATTCTTTGACTGCATACAACTTGGTTTAATGTTTACAATTTTGTTACACCAAAATAATAAATATTTCGATTTCACTGTCAACAATTCTGTACGTTGATATTAAGTTGCTGCAAACGAAGTACAGGTAAAAAAATTTAGAAAATGAATATGGCGAATACTCCGGAAGATGAAAGTGCAGGCAACTTTGCCATCATTTATTTAAAGCAGGTGGCAAAAAAAGATATTCCCTGTTTTGCAGGCAGCATTGCATGGCACCACATGGCCCTGGCCCCGGCCGATTCAATAATTATAAGATATGCATTGATGCAGGATAAAATACTACTTCAATTTCTCTTCAGAATTGATGTTGTACTTTAGGTTTAAATTTGATTGTGAAAATTCTCATTATAGAAGACGAAAAGGCCCTCAGTGAAAGTATGGTTACTTACCTGACAAGTGAAAGCTATTTGTGTGAAATTGCTGCAGATTATACAACTGCGCTCAATAAAATTGACTGTTACGATTATGACTGTATCATTTTAGACATCATGCTACCAGGTGGCAGCGGCCTGCAGATTTTAAAAGAACTAAAAGCAAATCACAAACTGGATGGAGTATTGATCATCTCCGCTAAAAACTCAATAGATGATAGAGTAGCAGGCCTGCAGTTAGGGGCCGATGATTACTTATCCAAACCCTTTCATCTTTCTGAACTGAGCGCCAGGATAGCCGCCATTATAAGAAGAAGAAATTTTAATGGCAATACCCAAATAAAATTTAATGACCTTATAATAGATACGCAGGCAAAACTAATTACGCTGAAAAATGTACCATTGGAACTTACCAGAAAAGAATACGAATTGCTTTTATACTTTGTAAGTAACAAAGGAAGAGTGATATCAAAAAATGCCATCGCCGAACATTTGTGGGGTGATGACATGGAAGGCAATATTGATTTCATATATACCCATATAAAAAATCTCCGGAAAAAATTAATGGAAGCGGGCGAAGCAGATTATATTAAATCGGTGTATGGGATGGGATACAAATTTGCCACACAATGAAACTACTCACAAAATACAACCGGGTAAACATCATAGCCACCATCATCGCATTACTGGTGAGTGGTATATGCTATTATTTTTTTATCAGGTACGAATTGATCAGCCAGTTGGATAAGGACCTGAAGGTGGAGGAAATGGAAATAATTGATTACGTAACCCTCCACAGGACTTTACCAAATGCTTCCAGTTATAAGGATCAAAAAATTGGTTTTGAATTGCTGAATAACGAACCCATAAACAGAACCGTTACCAGTAAAGACATTTTTAGCAGGGAAGAAAATGAAAAGATCACTATCAGGGAACTTGTATTTCCTGTTCAGGTGATGGATAAAAATTTCAAGGTAATGATCAGCAAATCTCAACAGGAAACCAATGACCTGATCCAGTCAATTTTACTGATTACGTTTACCATTGTGATTGCATTGCTATTGGTACTCTCTATTATCAACCGGTTTTTACTAAACAAATTATGGCAGCCATTTAATGCTACCTTACTGCAACTAAAACAATTTAACCTTACCGGTAAAAAAGAATTGCAACTGGAACAAACACGTATCAACGAATTTGCAGATTTAAACCTGGCTGTTGGCATAATGAGCAACAGGGTGAACCAGGATTATGAATCATTGAAAAGCTTTACGGAAAACGCCTCACACGAAATACAAACACCGCTTGCTATCATTCAATCGAAACTGGAACTCTTGATGCAGTCTGAAAATTTAGAGGAGGAGCAGGGGCGGAATCTACAATCCATACAGGAGGCCTGCACCCGGCTTTCCAAATTGAATCAATCGCTTGTTCTATTAACTAAAATGGACAACCAGCAGTTTCAGCAAAAAGAATTGATTAATGCCGGAAAAATTATTAACCGGCTAATAAAGAACTATGAAGAACTGATTACTGTAAAACAGATAACAATTGCCATCAATTTAGCTGAGGATTGCGATCTGACAATGAATGAAATGATGGCTGATATTTTATTTTCAAATTTAGTTACCAATGCCATCAAACATAATATTGCAAACGGCACCATTGATGTTACGTTGACCAGGCAACAACTAATCATTCGCAATACAGGTCCGGATTTAAGCACCAATCCCGCTGAGCTATTTGAACGATTTAAAAAAGGCAACCAGGGTTCTGCGTCACTCGGGCTTGGACTGTCGATTGTTAAAAAGATTTGTGAACAAAATAATTTCTCAGTTGAGTATCGCTTTGAAAAACCGCTACATATTGTAAGCATACAGTTTAGCTGAAGTGACACTAAAAAGCAATTATGTTCAAAAAATACTAAACTTCAAATTTGCTTCAGAATTGCCTGATAGTTTCACATTTCATTAAAAACCAACATGTATGAAAAAGTTAGTACCAATGTTTGCATTAGTCGCATCTATCTCTTTTTCTGCCAGTGCACAACAGTTAGCCGCAGCTAAAGTACCCGCCGCAGCAAAAGCTTCCTTTGCAAAAAAATACCCCGGCGTTACCGCTAAATGGGAAAAGGAAAATGGCAAGTATGAAGTAAATTTTAAACAGCATGGAAATGCCATGTCGGTATTAATGGATGATAAAGGCAGCATTTCCGAAACGGAAATGGATGTAAAAGTAAATGAATTGCCTCCTGCTATACTGGCTTACGTAAAAGAACATTACAAGGGAAAAGCAATTAAAGAAGGCGCTAAAATCACAAAGGCAGACGGCACGGTGAATTACGAAGCGGAAGTTGCCGGCAAAGACGTAATTTTTGATGCCAGTGGAAAATTTATTAAAGAAATAAAAGATTAATCCTTGAATTACCTCAGCAGCCAATACAGCGCTCCATTTTTTTTACAAATTAATAAACGACTAAATGAAAAGGTTAATTACTGTTTTATTTGCAGTTGCATTAGTTGCTACTTCACTAAAAACTGAAGCACAACAGCAAAAAAGATGGCATATAATCAACACGTTCCATATAGCGAGCACAGGCGGCTGGGACTATCTTGAAACAGGCCCGGTAAATGACTGGTTGTATGTTAGCCATGGTACACAGGTAAACATTTTAAATAAAAAAACCGGTGATTCTGTTGGGGTGATAGAAAACACAACTGGTGTACATGGAATTGCGTTTGATGTGGCAAATAACAAAGGCTTCACCAGCAATGGCCGGATCAATACAGTAACCGTATTTGATATGAATACCAATAGAGCATTGGCACAAATAGCTACCGGCCAAAATCCGGATGCCATTCTTTATGAACCATTTTCAAAAAAGATAATCACCTGCAACGGCCGTAGTAAAAACTTATCCATCATCGACCCGGTACAAAACAAAGTAGTGGACAGTGTAGATGTAGGCGGCAAGCCAGAAACGGCTGTTACGGACAGTGAGGGAAAATTGTTCGTGAATATTGAAGATAAAAACGAGATCGTGGTGGTTGATACCAAAACGTTCAAAGTATTGCATCACTGGAACATTGCTCCAGGCGAAGAGCCCACAGGCTTGTCATTCGATAAAGAAACAAAGCGGCTGTTTGCAGGATGCGATAAGCTATTGATGGTGATAGATGCAACTAATGGTAAGGTAATTGATAAAATCATAATTGGCGAAGGTTGCGATGGTACTGCATTTGATCCGGCTACAAAAAACATTTATACTTCCAACGGCGAAGGAACACTCACCGTTATTCATGAAGACAATGCAGATAAATTTACGGTGGTAGAAATAGTGGTTACAAAAAGGGGCGCCAAAACGTTAACACTGGATAAAACAAGTCACCTGCTCTACTTACCCACTGCGGAATTTGAACCAGTGCCTGCAGGCGAAAAGGGAAGGCCTAAAATAAAAGCAGGCTCATTCCAGGTGTTGGTTGTTGGCAAATAAAGTTATCATTTGTACTTCCGTATATGACGAAAAGAGTTTTCTACATAATAAGCTTTATTTTGATCAGCATATATTGCCATGCACAAAGTAACAACCACTTAAACTTTTATATTGACAATGCGCTACGCAATAGCCCCCTGCTAAGGGATTATCAAAACCAGCTTCAATCTTCTCAATACGATAGTTTACTCATCAGGGCTACTTACAAGCCGCAGGTAACCGGCACTACTTACAACTCATATTCACCCATACTAAAAGGTGTTGGATATGATGAAATAATTACCAATGGCGCTAATTTTTCAACATTGATTGGAGTTAACAAACAGTTGCCCAACAAAAAATTGCTGAATGCCCAGTTTCAAAACATTCAAATTCAAAACCAGCTCATCACCAATACTTCAGCAATTTCAGAGCAGGATTTGAAGAAAATGGTCATTGCTCAATATATCACTGCCTATGGTGATCTGCAGCAATTAAATTTTAACAGGGATATCAACTCCTCACTTTCTAAAGAAGAAACGATCCTAAAAAAGTTAACTGAAAAAAATGTGTACAAGCAGGTGGACTACCTTGCTTTTTTAGTTACACTTCAGCAACAAAGTTTATTGATCAATCAATTATCCATTCAATACCAGTATGATTTCGCCAATCTTAATTACCTGAGTGGCAACCTGGATACTGCATTTGTTTTACTGGATGATCCCGAAATCCATTTAAAGCCGTTACCCAATATTACTCAGTCAGTCTTTTTTAGAAAGTTTGAAATTGACAGCCTGGCACTGAACAACAACAGGCTTTTAATTGATGCGGCCTATCAGCCCGTCATTCATTTATTTGCCGATGGCGGATATATTTCAAGCCTAGCTTATAAGGCATATAAAAATTTCGGAACCAGTTTTGGTATCAGTGCATCTATCCCCATTTATGATGGTAAACAAAAAAAAATGCAATACAGCAAATTGTCCATCGCCGAACAAACAAGAGCGAATTATAAAGACTTTTTTGCCAGGCAATATAAACAGCAAATAGCGCAGTTGACGCAACAATTAACGGCTATTGATGAACTGATTGCAGCTATCAATAACCAGGTAAGATATGCCGATGCGCTAATGGTAGCTGATGCAAAACTCTTGCAGGCCGGCGAACTGAGGATAGCAGATTATGTACTGGCGATCAATAATTATTTGAATTCAAAAAACCAGCTTACCCAAAATACCATCAATCGTTTACAACTCATCAACCAGTTAAATTACTGGAACCGATAAAACAATGATGCATAAATTATTTACATACTGCTTATTCTTTGTTACGCTGGTTTCCTGTAACAGCAAGGAGGAGCCTGCAGAAGAAGCCACTATAGAAGCCGTTACTCCGGTAACCGTTACCAGCATCAGTTACAAACCTATGCAGGAGTATATTGAATTAAATGCGACTTCCGCATTTTTGCAAAAATGGATTGTAAGGGCGAATGCCACCGGTTACCTTAAATCGGCCAATGTGCAATTAAACAAATATGTGGGCAGCGGGCAAACATTGTACACCGTAAAAACAAAGGAGGCAGAAAGCCTTGGTAATTCTATCAATATACTCGATTCCACTTTTCACTTTACCGGTGTAAACAGTATCCGTGCAAATGGCAGCGGTTTCATCTCGCAGATCAATCACCAGGCTGGTGATTACGTGCAGGATGGCGACCAGCTAGCGGTGATTACCGATACCAAAAGTTTTGCTTTTCTATTGGATTTACCCTACGAACTGAGGCCGTATATCCTTAGCAAAAAAACACTGGAAATGATTTTACCGGATGGTGAAAAACTGGTTGGCGCCATCAGCGGAAATATGCCTGTTATGGATGCCACGGCGCAAACGCAAAGCATTATCCTGAAGGTGAATACCAGCCATCTCATACCGGAGAATTTAATCGCCAAAGTAAGGCTGGTAAAATCGTTGAAAGGCAATGCCAATTCATTGCTAAAGGCTGCGCTGCTTAGCAATGAAACGCAGGATGAATTTTGGGTAATGAAAATGATCGATAGCAGTACAGCAGTAAAAGTGCCTGTAAAAAAGGGGATTGAAACGAATAACCTGGTTGAAATTATTTCACCCGTTTTTTCAGTAAATGACAAAATAATAGTGACCGGAAATTATGGGTTGGGTGATACGGCAAAGGTGAAAGTAATGGCGATTGCCGCAAAAGAAGATTAGGGATATTAGTTTACAATTTCGGCGTCACGTAGGGACAAAATATTGGTAGCATGAAATTCCATTCGCTTAAAGAAGTCCCGTAGGGACGGGATATAATTGGAGAAATAATATTTCGCCCCTATAAGACATGAAGTATAGCAATCAATATTAAAACTGAATATCTCTTTGTAACGAATATATTGTTTCCAGAGTTGTCAGAGTTGTTCAGGTAACACTAAACGCTTTGTTCAAAGTCACTCCAGATATGCGGTACAAGGGAGTCCTTAAGTTCGGAATTTCATAACACAACGATGATGAATAAACAAATATCGTCTGAAAAAAAATATTTACAAAAATCCTGATTTTTTCCGGGACGCCATAAAAACCGAAGCAAGTTAACAAAAAAAATAAAAAATATTCCTTGCAAAAATTTTTTCTATCACATAAAAACCCGCTCACGGTTGTACTGCTGCTCATTATTTTGGGTGGCGGGTTTGCTTATAGTAAAATGCAATCGTCCCTTTTCCCGGAAATCACTTTTCCTAAAATAAAAGTGATAGCAGATGGTAGCCTGCAGCCGGTAAATAAAATGATGGTAAACGTTACCCGGCCACTGGAAAACGCCATCAAGCAAATCCCTGATTTGAAAATGGTCCGCAGCACTACCAGCCGGGGCAGCTGCGAAATTTCTGCCTTTATGGATTGGAAAGCGGATATCAACTTAAGCCAGCAACAAATGGAGGCTAAAATCAGTGAGATAAAAAATACACTTCCAGCCGATCTTTCCATTACAGTTGAAAAAATGAATCCATCCATTTTACCGGTGATGGGGTATACGTTGGAGAGCCACAATAAGTCGCCGATAGAATTAAAACAATTAGCGGTTTATACCATCAAACCATTTCTTTCGCAGGTAGACGGCGTAAGTGAAATCCGCATCATCGGGGGAAGAACAAAGGAGTACTGGCTGCAGATGAACATACAAAAAATGAGTTCGCTGTCGCTTACGCCGGATATCATTACCAATGCCATCAATGCAACCAATTTTATTAAGAGTAATGGATTTTTAACAGACTACCGTTACCTGTACCTTACGGTAACGGATGCTACTGTACATACCAGGGAAGACCTGCAAAACCTGGTGATCAGCAATACCGGCAAACGCATTATTTACCTAAAAGATGTGGCCGATGTGGAAATAAGGGAAGCGGTGGAATACACAAAAATAAATGCCAACGGGCACGATGGAATACTGGTAGCCGTTATTAAACAACCCAATGCCAACCTGGTGGCCGTATCAAAAGACATAGAGCAAAAGATCATCGCATTGAGAAAAATATTACCAGCCGGGGTAAGTATTCAACCGTACTATGTGCAGGCTGATTTTGTAAATGAATCCATTAAAAGTGTAAGCGATAGCTTGTGGATTGGGTTATTGCTGGCAATCATTGTTGCCATTATTTTCCTTCGCTCCTTAAAAGCAAGTGCTACTATCCTGATTGTGATCCCGGTTACACTGGGCCTTACAATGATCGTGCTGTACGCCATCGGTTATACTTTTAATATCATGACGCTGGGTGCCATTGCTGCAGCCATTGGTTTAATTATAGATGATGCCATTGTAGTGGTAGAGCAAATTCACCGTACGCATGAGGAGCACCCAAGGGAATACAACGCTACATTGGTGCAAAAGGCTATCAAATATTTATTTCCTGCCATGCTGGGTTCCTCTATCAGCACCATTGTGATTTTTGTTCCGTTCATCTTAATGAGTGGTGTTGCCGGCGCCTACTTTAAAGTGATGACGGATACGATGATCATCACATTGGTGTGTTCCTTCTTTGTAACCTGGATAGGCTTGCCGGTGGTTTATTTATTATTGAGTAAAAAGAAAAGAGATACCACCGATAAAATAAAGAAAAAAGATAGCGTCGTAAAAAGCCAGCGATGGGTTTCATTTTTTATAAGCAGGCCCTACATCAGCTTTATCATCATTGGTGTATTAACATTCCTGACCTTGTTGATTGTTCCCCAATTGGAGACTGGCTTTTTACCTGTAATGGATGAAGGAAGCATTGTGTTGGATTATGCTTCACCACCCGGTACCTCATTGGATGAAACGGACCGGATGCTGAGAGAAGCAGAGAAAATTATTTCCACCGTTCCCGAAGTGGAAGCCTACAGCAGGCGCACCGGCACACAAATGGGTTTCTTTATTACCGAGCCGAATACGGGTGATTACCTGATCCAGCTAAAAACAAAAAGAGAACGCAGCACCGAAGAAGTAATCAATGAAATCAGGGTAAAAATAGAAGCCACCCAACCGGCGCTACGGGTTGATTTTGGCCAGGTGATAGGCGATATGCTGGGCGACCTGATGAGTTCGGTACAACCGGTGGAAGTAAAAATATTTGGGGACGATAAAGATAAATTGCATGAACTGTCCAGGCAGATTGGCGAAGTGGTCAGCAATGTAAAAGGCACAGCCGATGTGTTTGATGGAATTGTAATTGCAGGCCCATCCGTAAGTATTGAACCCGATTATTCCAGGCTGGCGCAGTTTGGAATTACAGCGGTCAACTTGCAATATCAATTACAAACATCCCTGGAGGGAAATATTACCGGCAGTATATTTGAAAAGGAACAGGTGAATAATATTCGGATCCTGTACCCGGGCAGCAGAAAATTAAGTGTGGCAGATTTAAACCGGCTACCCATTTTTTTACCCAATGGAAAATTAAAACCCATTACGGAATTGGCAAGCGTAAAAATAAATGCGGGAGATGCGGAAATAGAAAGACAGAACCTGCAATCGATGGGCGTTATCACAGCAAGGCTGGAAAACAGGGACCTGGGCAGTGTTATAAAAGATATCCAGTCAGCTATACAAACTGGTATTACTTTACCGAAGGGCTACCACATTGAATATGGTGGCGCTTATGCGGAACAGCAACAATCATTCAAAGAACTATTAATGATATTGATTACTTCCAGCTTGTTGGTTTTTGGTGTGATTCTTTTTTTGTTTAAAGATTTTAAAATTGCATTCGCCATTTTGCTGATTGCGGTGCTGGGTATTTCCGGAAGTTACATCGCATTGTACCTCACCCATACTGCGCTGAATGTAGGCAGTTATACCGGCCTGATTATGATTGTAGGCATCATTGGTGAGAATGCGATCTTTACCTTCCTGCAATTCAAAGAATCACTGCACGAAAAAACGGTGGATGAATCCATTATTTATGCCATCTCTACCCGGCTACGTCCAAAGCTGATGACTGCCCTGGGTGCCATCATAGCATTGTTACCCCTGGCACTGGGGATTGGTACAGGAGCACAATTACACCAGCCATTGGCCATTGCGGTGATTGGAGGGTTTATTATTGCCCTGCCGTTGTTATTAATAGTATTGCCAGGTTTGCTAAGGATATTGTATAAAAATTATACACCCGAAGAAGAAGTTGTGTAAGTTCTTTCAGCCATGCATGATCGGATCATTACGAATTTGTTGACCGCCCAACACGCTCATTTTCGTAGCAATTCGTGCATTCGTGGCAGTTAAAAAAAATATCGGGATATCTTAATTAAGCAAACATTAACCGCTTCAATAAACCCTTAACCATCAATGGAAGAAAAAATCACGATTTTGTATAGCGGCGGTTTACACAATTTCTATACCTTTTTAAAGCACATTAATCGTTATAAAAAATGGAAAGCAAAAAAAATACTTCTCCGCACATTTTAAATACCGCTTCTAATTTATTGGGTATCTGTTTTTATTGTATTAACATCTCTGAAGCTGTTAAAAATGCAGGAGGCCACACTGGTGGATGAATTTACTACCGGTGCTATGATACTTTTTATGGTAAGCTCAATCCTTTCATTTTTATCGATCAAAGTAAAAGGAGATTTGATGAGCTTTATGAAAACATTGCAGACATCCTTTTTTAACCGGGCCTTGTATACCTGTTTGAAACCACCATGCTGTTTACATTTGATATAATAAAATCAAAATGCAGTTATGGACTGATAAGGGGGATTTTAATATGCTAAAGCTGCGGGCATCCATTTACCTGGATAAAAAATATGCCTTAAATTCATCCAACTCCGCAAGTTCTGTTTCAATATATTTTTTGAAAAGCTTATCTCCTACCTGTGCTTGTAATGCCGAAATACCTACGTCAATTAGGCGGATACCATTGTTGGTGAGCAGGATATTATCGAAAGGCTGACCGGTAATATCCGATGGTCGCCTGATGTACCTGTGTACAAATCCTGATTGATGCAATTGATGAATCTCATCCAAAAAAACATCCACCCACAATTCCCGTTTTTCAATTTCGTGCGACCTGTAATCAATTGCGTATATCCGCTCCATTACCAGCATTTCAGTGCCGAGCATATCACTAAAATCAAGGCTTATAAATTTACAAACCAATCCGTTGATGGCATTGGCATATTTCATTTTTTGAGCTTCGGAACCAATATCTGACCGTGTATCGCCCGTAAATAACTTGGCCACATTATCCTCCGTTAGGGCGATTACCTTATTGTTTGCACCGGATTACAAGAGTCGGGGATATTTCATGAACCTTTATTTATACTTACCACAATTTACACTATAAATATTTCCTGTAGCCGCTCCCTTTTTCCACAGGCTTTAAACTAACTGGCGCCGTCTTTTGGCAATGAAAGCATTCATATACCTTTATTGTCCACCACGAAATTTCAAAATCGTAATTGCCCCAGGGCTGGATAAATACAAATGCCCCTTTGCAGGGGCATTTGTATTTATCTTAAAATAAAAGAATGCTCTTTTAAAATCCGTCAACTGATCGCCCGGTGCATGTAAATCTATATCGCCGGATCGGCTGGTGTGGTAGTATTGTTATTTCTTTCGATCAGCGGATAAGGATAAAAAGTCCTGTTTCTTTCTTCACTGGCAGTATTTGGTGCAGGGCGGCCAAACCTCCTGCTATCCTCCAACTCCTGCCCACTCATAAACAATTCAATTCTGCGTTGTTTATAAATTTCAATCAATAAAGCTGGCTGGGTTAAGCCGCCGGTGTAAGCGAGCTGTGCAGCATTTACGCCAAAAATATCATTCGTTTTAGTTAGCACTATATCCAGCGCCGTTTTACTTTGGGCAAACTGGTTTTGCCTGGCATAGTTTTCAGCAATGATCAGACTCATTTCCCCGGGTAAGTACACAGGGAATGACGTTTCCCTTACCGCTGCAAAACCTTTGAAAGGAAAATTCACCCCCACTTTACTAATATAAAATCCTATACGGGGATCAGTAGCTGCAGGTACTGGTGCCAGTCCATTCCTTAACCCTAATGTGGAATCGGATACTCCATAAACAATTCCCAAAACGTTGATATCGCCGAGCGGATTGGGTGTTCCTGTTGTAAATCTAAATTCTGATTTTACTGTGACACTTGCAGCCTGTGCAAAACTGATGGCCTTGTTACCACTAGTAGCATCGTAGGTGCCGGATGCCATGCTAAGTATATTGTAGTACCTCGCCAGCAACGCCTTCACAGTATTTTTTACATCAATACCAGCCGGCACTTTACCTGAAAATTTAGTGCTTGGTAATGTAGTGGCTAGATCTGCGTCAACACTTTCTAAAGTTGCTATAATTTTTTGCAGCGCCTCCGTACGTGTGTTGAAGGTAGCATTGGTTCCTTTTACCAATGGCATCTTCTCAAAAAACTGGGCCAATGAACCTACATTTAAAGCATAGAAAATGCTGGCATAACCTTTTAATCCAACCCTGTCCCCGGCATCCGGTACCTGGCTTAAATTTTCCAAAACAGTTTCTGCTTCCGTTCTTCCCAGCATACTTTGCGACCATAGCTGCGATACAATGCCATTACCCTGACTTACGGACCCTTTACCTACTTCCACCTCAAATTCCGCAACGTTGGAAGACACAATTGTTTTAGCACCAAACACGCTGAATACTCCACCTGTTACGGTGTTGTACAAAGGGCTTTGGCGACCCAATGTAAACCGCCGTTGCAAACCTGCGCACAAGTTCATCAGCGCATCTGTATTTGTTGTTACACTCAAGGTTGAGGCCGCACTGGGGTTTACATATTCCTTATCACAGGAAGTAAACATTAAGCCAGTGGCAGCCAGGCAAATTATTGATATATATTTCATAAAATTTTTTCTTTAATGTTATTAAAAGGAAGCCCTGAAAGTAAGTTGAAAAGTACGTGGAATGGGCACGTTGCCAAAATCAATTCCCCTCAAAGCGGAGCTGTTACCACCGGCATTGGTTTCAGGGTCATATCCATCGTAGCTGTCAAAACTTATTAGGTTTCGGCCAACCAATGATACAGACGCCGATTTTATCAATTTGGAAATACCTGGCAAAGTGTACGAAAGTGCAACTTCCCGCAGTTTGATATATGAGCCATCTTCTACCCTCCACTCTTCAGTATTGTAAATGCTAAATATGTATCCCCTGGGTATTTGCCCTTTTAATTCCCGCTCCGAATAATCGCCAAAACCAACGCCCTGCCTGGTTCTTCTGTCAGCATTAAATACATCCTGGCCGAGTGCCCCATCAAACAAAAAGCTAAAACTTAGTTTCTTATATTCAAAGCTATTGTTAAGGCTCAAAATCCAATCGGGGTTAGGACTGCCAATTACCCTGGTAGCCAATGTTATGCCCGTAGTAGTTTGTGCTATCGGACGCCCTGCGGCATCCAATGCAATATTATTACTGGCATCCCGCTTAAAATAATTACCAAAAAATGCACCTACAGGCTGACCTGCAATGATGGTAAATGAATTAGCACCCAATGCATTGTTTAAAAAAATGGGTGTTACCTGGCTGGATGCAGTAACCAGGTTCTCATTCTTGTTAACAGACCCGTAAATGTTCCATCTAAAATTATTGGTGGACACCGGATTAACCGTTAAACCAAGTTCCCATCCTTTATTAGTTAGGTTGCCAACATTTTCAAACCGGCTTGTGCCACCTGATGATGGGGCGAGGTTCCGTTGCACCAATAATGAGTTTTCAATGATTTTCTTACTGTAAACGGTAAAAACCACCCCAAGCTTGTTATTAAAAAATGAAAGGTCTGTACCTACTTCAAATTCACTGGCCCTTTCAGGTTCTACTATGGCATTTCCCAGGCTGGGATCTATATTATAAGTTGCGATGCCATTGATGTTACTTGACAAATAACTGTTGAACCTGCCATAGCTTGAAATACCGGTAAGATTACCGGCCTGCCCCCAGGAAGCCCTTACACGTCCTGAGTTAAACCATTTACTAACAGAAGATGTACTCCAGAATTTAGCATCGCTGAAGTTAAAGGAACCGCTCACTTTTGGATAAAAATAAGTCCTCGTATCTTTTGGAAAAGTAGTACTGCCATCAATACGACCGGCAGCAGTAACGAAAATAATATTATTGTAACCAAATGTCTGTTGCACGTACCCTCCAAAAACTTGTCTTACATCATCCGTGTAACGTGTATTAATAGTGGAAGCAGTAGCGGCATTAATAGTAGTGATGCCGTTCAAAAGATCCCTGCCATCAGCGGCAACTCCCGTTATTTTTTGATACTGGTGACTAAAACCGGCGCTGGTTAACGATGATAATTTATTTAAATTAGTTTGATAAGAAATATTTAAATCATTATTGATCAGGGAAGTATTTACCAAAACATTCGCCACATACCCGGTCCCTTCAAAGCCAGCGTTATAAGCCGGACGTTTGATATAATTACGGCCCTCCTGGCTAAAATTATCCATTCCAAGTATGTAATCAATATTCAAACCTTCAATTGGTTTTATCTTTAACTGCACATCGCTGATAGTGCGGTTAACCGCTTGTGTCAGCTTCATATCTTCAATTACACTCAATGGGTTAACCCTGGTTGCCTCTACCGCTGCATTATTTCCGGCTGCATCTTTTTGATTGATATTGAAAATATTATTGGTAATATTTACAGAATTGACCGGGCTCCAGAAAACATTACCATTGGGCTTTTCATTTGAAAAACTATTGGTATATGCCACACCTGCCAGTAATGTTATGTATTTATTAAAGTTATGTTCAACCCGTGTTTTTAGGTTATACCTTCTAAAGTCGGTATTTTTTATAATGCCTTCATTTTTAAAATAACCTCCTGAAAAATAGTACCTGGTTTTTTCTGCCCCACCGCTAATTGAAACAAAATTATCGGTTCCAAGCCCGGTTTGAAAAATATTATCCTGGTAATCATACCGGGTTACATCTACTAATTCTGATGCCAGGTTCCTTACTGCACCATCTGGCCGGGTGTAAGTAATAAATGGCCCGGCATAATTGCTGATATTGCCAAGCCTTAGACCAGCCGAGCCAAACTGCTTTCCGTATTTAGAGATATACACCTTTTTTCTAAGCGAATTTGATATAAGGCTTGTGCTAAAGTCAATTTTCATCTGGCCCGCTTTTCCTTTTTTTGTAGTAATTAAAACTACACCATTACTGGCCCTGCTACCATAAATAGCAGAAGCAGAGGCACCGGGGATCACATCAATTTTTTCAATATCATTTGGATTGATATCAGCCATTCTGTTGGTACCAATTTCTGATCTTGCTCCTGCATCCACATTGGGGTTGGTTACATTGGTGGTTGCATTACTCACAATTACTCCATCTATTACATACAATGGTTCCGATGAACCCTGAATGGTACTGGTACCACGCATCCTTACAGAAATACTTCCGGCAGGATCGCCTGATGTTTGTGTGATTTGTGCGCCGGGCACTTTGCCCTGCAGGGCTGCACCTAAATTACCGCTACCTGCGTTTTGCAATTGTTTGGCACTTACCGAATTGATGGTATTGCCTAACTGCTTTCTTTTTGAAGTAAGGGAAGAACCAATTAAAACCACTTCATCCATACCCAATGCATCCAGTTTTAGCTCTACGTTTAATGTATACTCATTCATGCCTGTGATGCTGATTGACTCTTCTGAATTTTTATACCCTACAGCAGAAAACACAATCGTATTTCTACCTTGTTTTAAAACAGCAGGCAAAAGATAACTGCCATCAGACAGCGTAGTGGTTCCAGTGTTACTGTTTTTAACAGTCACAGAAACAGCACCTAAACCGTCTCCTTTTTCGTTGGTTACTTTACCCGTAATTTTTACCTGGCCAATAGCAGACGCAGTACAAAAAATCATTAATAAAAAAAGACCAGGCCAGCTATAACGGAACGGTCTTTTGAGAAAATTGTTACTCATTTCGTAGTTTTTAGTTTTTGTAAGTAGATGTAAGTATTTATAAGATATCCAACCCTTTTTCATGATACGGCTTTAATAATTCATCATCCGGATCAAGCTCCGTGATGAGCATATCTACCTCTTCCAGTTTGCACACTACCATTCGCTGAACGGTATTTAATTTTTTTGAAATTGACAGCGATATGGTTTTCTTGGCGCTGCGGATCATGGCCCTTTTTACTTCTATTACTTCCAGGTCAAGATCTGTGATACCATTGTCCACATCAATGCTGTTGGTGCCTAAAAAGCACAGGTCGCATGTTATTTCGCTGAGGCGTTGTACTACTTCAGCCCCAACTGACATCTGGGCATTTTTTAATAATTTGTTCCCGATAAAAATAACTTCCACGTTGGGATGATCCAGCAATTCCAATGCAGATGGAATACTTACAGTAATAAAAGTAGCGTTTAATTCAGGTGGCAAAGACCTGATTAGTTCTATAATAGTGGTACCGCCTGATAATAAAACCAACATACCATCCTTAATCAATTCCTTAGCTTTATGGGCAATTGTTTTCTTTTCGGTTTGGGAAAAAACGGTATTGTTTTGAAGGGTAAAATGGAATGATTTGGATAGCGCCCCTCCGTGTACCTTGGTCAATATTCCCTTCTCGTCTAATTCCTGTAAATCTCTCCGGATGGTATCTTCGGATACAGTTAATTGCAAGGATAAATCTGAAGACAGCACCTTGTTGTGTACATCAATCTGATGCATAATATAGGCATGCCGTTCTTTCTTAAGCATAGAAGTAGTTAGTTTTAATACTGCATAAATACGCAAAATTGTTTACATTCTAAAAATATTTCTGCATATTTGTGCTATATTTTAACAATTACCGCACAAAGCTGCAAAGATGAATGTAAATATTGACCGTCTTTTTAAAATGGGGTTAAATCCCGTAAGGATAATTATAGGATTGATGAGTGGCACTTCTGTAGATGGGTTGGATGTAGCGCTTTGCAGGTGTGCGGGATGCGGTAAAAACACGGAGATTGAAATATTGCATTTTGAAACTGTTCCCTACCATGATGATTACCGGCAGGAAATAAAATCAGTTTTTTCAAAACGGGAAGTTGATTTACAGAAAGTTTGCCTGCTGAACGGATGGGTGGCTGAGCAACATGCCGTCATGATAAATGATTGTTTAAAAAAATGGCAGGTTGATCCGGTTACGGTGGATTTGATTGCCAGTCATGGACAAACCATTTATCATGCACCAAAATTTTTGCATGGCATCAATAAATTTTCCAATGGCACTTTGCAAATAGGGGATGGCGATCACCTGGCTGTAAAAACCGGCATTATCACCATCAGCGATTTCAGGCAAAAACATATAGCTGCAGGAGGCGAGGGCGCACCACTGGCAGTGTATGGCGACTACCTGATATTTAGCAAAAAAGGGGAAAACCGGATCATGCTAAACATCGGCGGTATCGCCAATTTTACTTACCTGCCCGGCGATCTTGACGGAAGAAAAGTTTTTAGCACTGATACCGGCACCGGCAATACCCTGATGGATGCATACATACAACAAAACTTTAGCGGCCAGTATTATGATGCCCAATCCGCTGTTGCCTCCAAAGGAAGAGTAGATGAATCGCTCCTGAAAAGTTTGAAAGAAAACAATTTCTTTCAAAAAGGATTTCCAAAAACTACCGGCCCTGAATTATTTAATCTTTCCTATCTTGATAATGCAAAAGCGGCGGCAGGTATTGTTTCCCTTTCGCACCAGGATGCAATGGCTTCGCTAAACCGATTTTCAGCAGATACGATTGCCGATGCAATACTGCAATGCTCAGGTGCCTTAACCGATGTAGTGGTTTACACCAGCGGAGGAGGAATGCACAACCCGTTGCTGATGCAATCTATCCGCGAACGATTACCTGGCTATACTTTTAAAACCACTGATAGTTTACAAATTAACCCGGATGCCAAAGAAGCGGTACTTTTTGCAGTGCTGGCGAATGAAACGATTGCGGGTGGGAAAATTGAAATTGGGAAAGGAACAAGGGATATACCATTTGTATCGATGGGAAAAATAAGTTTCCCTCAATAATCGTTTAATAAAAATAGTTGCAACCGGGATTGGTTTTGTTTTTTACCGGCATTTTTAAATTCAGCAATAATAAATTAACCTGTAACCATTGATCAAATTGATATAAAAACATCCAATATGAATCAAAGAAAAAATACCGAATCGCCTTCGCATTATGATGATTTAGAAAAAAAATCTGTTATTGAATTGATAACCGATATTAATAAAGAAGATCAATGTATAGCGCAAATTGTAAAAGACTCCTTACCACAAATTGAAAAGCTGGTTAATGCGGCTTTACCAAAAATGAAAGCAGGCGGAAGGCTATTTTATATTGGTGCAGGAACCAGCGGAAGATTGGGTGTATTGGATGCATCCGAAATACCCCCGACCTACGGTGTTAGCAGTAATATTGTAATCGCCATCATTGCAGGCGGTGATTATGCAATCCGAAACGCGGTAGAATTTGCCGAAGATGATACCATTAAAGCATGGGAAGCGCTTACGGTTCATCACATCACCAATAAGGATTTCCTGGTGGGAATCGCCGCTTCCGGTGAAACACCTTATGTATTGGGCGGCATCAGGGCTGCTAAAGAAAAAGGGATTGGCACAGGCTGTATAGTTTGTAACCTGGGAAGTACTATTGCAAAAGAAGTAGATTGCCCGATAGAGCTGGCGACAGGTCCCGAATTTGTAACCGGCAGTACCAGGATGAAAGCGGGCACTGCTCAAAAAATGGTGCTCAATATGATCACTACTTCGCTGATGATACAGTTAGGTAAAGTAAAGGGCAATAAAATGATTGAGATGCAATTATCGAATAATAAATTATGGAACAGGGCGGCAATTATGCTTACGCAGGAATTGGGCATCAGTAATGAAGAAGCGTTGGCACTGATAAAAAAACACCGCAGTATTAAAAAAGCGATTAAAGCCTACCAGGCCGAAGTATAAAAAGATCATCTACGTTTTTTAATATTGGCTGGAAAGGTTGAATACCTTTTCGACTGATTCGTCGTTTTTAAACGGCCAATTTGAGTTATTGGAACTAAAAGCCAGGCTAATTTTGTGGACGATCTTAAGTTTTATTTGAATCATAAAATTATCCTTGCGATATCAGCATTCAAAAAATAGTACTTTTAATCTGGTCACAAAATTTTGCCGAATTATCAGTATCACCTTTGTCACCAAAAGTACCTTACTTTATTTTAAAATTGGCAGGCAAAAGCAATTGAAAAGTATCGGTAGATAAAATTTAAACACATTCATTACTACCGGATTTGTTGGAAAATATTTATCATAACAGAAATTCATCCCTACTATTTGTTGTGATTGTTTTGTTACAACCATTTTTATTCAATGGCTGTTTATATGCGTTTTATTATCTTCGGGTTCACTTATACATTTATTTGAAAACAGTAAATACATGACGAGAAAAATCACTTTAAGTATTTTATTGGTTGGTGGTCTTTGCTGGCTTGCAATGGCCCAGGAGGATACTTTGTCTCAAAGCATGAAAAGGGGCGAAGATATATATGCGGCCAATTGTGCCAGTTGTCACATGTTGGCCGGTGAAGGGGTGGAAGGTGCTTTTCCCCCACTGGCAAATACGACGTATTTAAAAAATCAAAAACGGGCTATTGACATTATAATAAACGGACAGGAAGGCGAAATCACCGTGAATGGAAAACAATATAATGTTCCAATGGCTGCAGTGAGTCAGCTTACAGACAGGGAGGTTGCTGACGTATTAAATTTTGTATCCAATAGCTGGGGAAATAAAAATCCTATGATAAAAGTAGCGCAGGTAAAAGCTTTGAGAAAGTAATTAAAAATGAAGAATTAAAAATGGGAGTAGCGACTGGTTCATGAAAGCAACATAAAACGAACGAACTGTTGTAAGTTTACCTCAGCTAATTTCAGATGCAATTTGATCTTTTTTTACGGCAGTCCATAATTAGCCTCACGCAGAAAATCCAGGTCTCCAATGCACTAATTCTTAATTCCTAATTTTTAATTCTTAATTGAATTACACCTCCCCCATTTTAAAAGGCAATTTTCTGATTCGCTTGCCGGTTAAATCAAAAATAGCATTACACAAAGCGGGAGCAAACGGAGGTAAGGATGGCTCGCCTGCACCACCGGCATTTTCATCATTGTCCATGATGTGAATATCAATATCCGGAATATCGTTGATCTTTGGCATTTTGTAAGTATCAAAATTTTTCTCTACTGCCTTGCCATCTTCAAAATGGGTTTCATGTGTAACTGCAGCACCCAGCGCCATCACGATGCTTCCTTCAATCTGCCCTTTGATGATATCCGGGTTCACATACCAGCCACAATCCATTACCGCCACAATTTTATCTATCTGTAATTTCCCTTCCGCATTGCGGCTAACCTTTACTGCTTCTCCTACAATGGATTTAAAGCATTCTGTAATGGCTACGCCCCATCCTTCATTTTTACTGCGTGACTTCCAGTTGGTCATTTCTTCCAGCTTGTCAATAACAGCCTGGTACCGATCGCCTCCAAGATGGCTTCTTCTAAAATCAAGCGGATCTTTGCCCGCTTCATGCGCCAGTTCATCTATAAAACTTTCAAATGCAAATGCGTTGGTGGATGAATATACCGACCGCCACCACATTACCGGTATGGGAGATTCAGTAGGGATATCCGCAAAGCTATAATTGCGAACCGATTCAAAATAAGCTTCAGCTAACCCCTCCGTAGTGCTGCTATTGAAGTTAGTTTTATCCGGGTGAGCATCCTGGTGATCCATATTTTGCGAAGCCATTTTTACCTGTAAGGCACTTATTCTTCCGTCATTGATTCCGCCCTTGCATGCATACACCGCACCCGGCCTGAATGGCCCCTGTGTCATATCGTCTTCCCTTGTCCATACCACCTGTACCGGTGCCTTTATTTCTTTCGAAATCAACACGGCTTCATATGTGTAATCGGTAAATGCCTTGCGGCCAAATCCGCCACCTAAAAAAGTCATGTTAACCGTAACATTTTCCATGGGGATTTTAAGGCGTTCGCTTACATCACTTTGAATCCAGTCAGGCCCTTGTATCGGTCCCCATATTTCGCATTTATCCTCATGTACATGGGCTGTACAATTTAATGGTTCCATGCAGCTATGCGATTCATAAGGTGTTTGATATACCACGGCTAATTTCTTACCCGCCTTTTGAAAACGGTCTTCAAAATTTCCACCGGTACGTTGTGACAGGCCTGGCTTTTGAAGGTCTGATTTCATGCGATCGTATAGCTGCTCAGTGCTGAGGTGTTCAAAACCATCATCATCCCATACTACCTTCAATACTTTTCTTGCCTGCATAGCAGTCCAAAGGGTATCGGCCACTACCGCCACCCCTTCCCTTATGGAACCGAAAACAGGCATCTCCACTTTAAAAACATGCTTCACCCCTGCCATTGCCCTCGCAGCCGTATCATCAAAACTTTTTACTTTCCCCCTGAACCTCGGATTACGTTCCACCACCGCATATAACATACCGGGTAGTTTTTTATCCAAGCCAAACTCAGCCTTGCCATTGGTTTTTATCGGCGTATCCTGCCTTGGCAACGGCTTCCCTATCAGTTTATAATTTTCCCGGTCTTTTAAATTCACCGTTTTTGGCATCGGTAATTTGGCGGCCTCTTCCACCAGTGCGCCATAGCCCAGCTTTTTACCAGAAGGCTTGTGCATCACCATCCCATTTTCTGCATAACACTCCGTTGCGGGTACCCCCCATTTTTTAGCAGCAGCGGCAATCAGCATTTCACGGGCGGTGGCACCGGTACGCAATAAAGTTTTATATGATCCCCTGATGGTAGAACTACCACCGGTAATCTGGCTGCCATATTTTTTATTGTTGCCCGGCGCAAATATAATTTTCACCTTATCAAGGTCAACCTCCAGTTCTTCTGCAATTATTTGCGGTACCGACTGAAAGGAACCCTGGCCCATCTCGGAACGGTGATTCATTAAAGTAACTACGCCTTTTTTATCAATTGATACCCATGACGTTAATTCAATTCCTTTTTCATCCGCATCCTGTCCGGAGAGGATTTTTCCCAAACCTTTTGCGGCAGCGGGAAAATAAAAACCAATCGTTAATGCGGCTCCAGACATGGAGGAAAGTGAAATAAACTTTCTGCGGGAAACGTTTTTATTGGCAGTGTTCATGATAGAGATTTTTTAATAGTGTGAGCGTGAATATCGTGAATGGTGAATGGTCAATAGTGAATGGTGAAAAGTGTATGCAGTGAGGTTGGACGATGCGTGATATTCATAGTGTGTCACTCTTTGGGGGTGACTCACTATGAATATCACGCAGATTTACCCATCATTTCCGCAGCGGATTTAATGGCTTTTCTTATCCGTATATAAGTGCCGCAACGGCAAATATGGCCCTGCATAGCAGTATCAATATCTTTATCAGTTGGGTGAGGATTGCGCTTCAGTAAAGCGGCAGCAGCCATTATTTGTCCGCTTTGGCAATACCCGCATTGAGGCACCTGCTCTTTTATCCATGCCTGTTGCACGGCGTGGGTATTATCTTCCGAAAGCCCTTCAATGGTCGTTATTTTTTGATTGGCTGCGGCAGAAACCGGTAAAGAACAGGATCGTACCGGTGCTCCATTCAGGTGAACTGTACAGGCACCACATTGCGCAATGCCACATCCATACTTTGTTCCTGTAAGATTTGCGAGGTCACGAATAGCCCAGAGCAAAGGCATTTTGGGGTCTGCTTCTAATTTGTAACTTTTACCGTTGATGGTGAGATTATAGGATGCCATAAAGCAAGTTTTTGGTTTGAAGGAGGAAATTACAAAATTTTCTAAACGAGAGTGAGAAAATTTTACGGGTGGTGGGTAGTAAGTAGCCAATCTTAAACAAAAATGAGAGAACGTTATTGGAATCAAACAAAAAACAGGCTCAACTCATTGGTCTAAACCTCCTATACACATTTGCCAAACTAAGAGTAACTTCGAAGTTGATTTTTATTAATGACAAATTCATCAACCAATCATTCGAAAGGCGACTTCGCTATTATCTTACTTGCTGCAGGTTCCTCTTCCCGTTTGGGGAAACCAAAGCAACTTTTGATGTATGAAGGCAAAACGCTGTTGCAACATAGCCTGCAGGTAGCTGTTGATACCGGTATGCAACCATTGGTGGCAGTAATTGGCGCCAATGCGGATTTAGTAAAAAAGGAAGTAGAAAACCAGGCGGTAGCGGTATGCATGAATGAAGATTGGCAAGAGGGAATGGCGTCCTCTATCCGTAACGGGTTGCAGCGACTACTGAAGGAGGCTCCAGAAACCAATGCAGCAATCATCATGGTTTGTGACCAGCCCTTTGTTACCACAAAATTGTTGATGGGTTTGGTAAAAAAATATCAGCAGACAGGTAAACCAATCATTGCCAGCAATTACGACAACATTTTGGGTACGCCAGCTTTATTTGATAAAACTATATTTGCAGCGTTGCTGGAATTGAAAGGTGATACCGGCGCAAAAAAAATAATAAAGGAAAACCAGGATTGGGTGGAATCAGTTAATTTCCCTTTGGGGAAAATTGATATTGATACGGAGGCGGATTATGAAGGCCTCCCCCAGCCTCCCGAAAAATCGGGAGGTTAAAGGCAGATGCGTTTGAATGTTTAGATAATTTGAATTGCAGGGTTTAAGTAGTATATTTTAAAATACCCTCAGCATGATTGGCTTTTTGGATAATAGAGAAGGTAAGTGAGGTATCTTCTTCCAGGGCAAAAAATAATTTTTAAGCGTTTAAATATGTTGAATAAATGATTCTAGATTCTTTTGGACGTGACCATAATTATTTGCGGATATCACTTACCGATAACTGTAACCTCCGTTGCTTTTATTGTATGCCCGAAGAAGATTATGAGTTTACACCAGCATCGAGGCTGATGCAGTTTGATGAAATAGAAGCCATTGCCAAAATATTTGTAGCAGAAGGGGTGAATAAAATCCGGCTTACCGGTGGCGAACCCCTGGTAAGAAAGGATGCCAATAAAATTATTCTTTCTTTATCTAAATTACCGGTTGCACTTACCCTAACCACCAATGGTACCCGCCTGCATGAATATGTAGATACACTGAAAGAGGCAAATATAAAATCACTCAATATAAGTTTGGATACTTTACAGCCCGATAAGTTCCTGCTGCTTACCCGCCGTGACCAGTTCAGGCAGGTATATGATAACATTCATCTCCTGATCAGCCATGGCTTTCATGTAAAAGTAAACGTGGTGGCGATGAATGGAATGAATGATATGGAGATCAATGATTTTATTGAATGGACAAAAGGCACGCCTGTGCATGTACGATTTATTGAGTTTATGCCGTTTAACGGTAACAAATGGACCAGTAATAAAGTTTTTACCTGGCAACAAATAGTGGAAGTGGTGGAATCAAAATACGAAGTGGTTCGGTTGCACGATGATCAGCATGATACTGCAAAAAAATATACCGTACCCGGCCATGCCGGAACTTTTGCTGTAATCAGCACCATGACTTCTCCCTTCTGCAGCGGCTGCAACCGGATGCGGTTAACGGCTGATGGCAAAATGAAAAACTGCTTGTTTTCAAAAGAAGAAACCGACCTGTTGACTGCCTTTCGAAAGGGTGAAAATATATTGCCTTTGATACAACAGAGCATCAGCAGCAAAGCCAAAGAATTAGGCGGCCAGTTTACCGCCGACTTTGAACATGTACATGCAGAAGACATTCACAACAGGAGCATGATTACTATAGGTGGATAAAGAAGTTTTACCATTTTTATGATAACAGTAGAAGAAGCAAAAAAAATAATTGAGGAGCAGGTAAGTCCACTTAAACCAATACAGGTGATGCTTACTGACGCAGCAGGTTTGGTACTGGCAACAGCTATTTATGCTGATATGGATATCCCCGCTTTTCCCCAATCTTCCATGGATGGTTATGCATTTTCTTTTAGCGGATGGCAAACAAATAAAACATTACACATAGCAGGCGAAATGGCGGCAGGCTCTGCTGAAACCATTTCCTATTCGCCGGAACAGGCAGTACGCATTTTTACAGGTGCCGCTGTGCCAGGGGGAACGGATACAGTAGTAATGCAGGAAAAAGTAACGACCGTAAATGGCGAACTTTTTATTGAAGATGACAAATTAAAGGCGGGTGGAAATGTAAGGCCAACAGGTTCAGAAATAAAAGCGGGTGCTTTAGCATTACCTGCGGGAACGTTCTTATCACCTGCGGCCATTGGTTTTTTGGCAGGAATTGGAATTACTAACGTGAATGCCTGGCCCAAACCAACCATCAGCATTATTGTCACCGGGAAAGAATTACAACAGCCAGGAAAACCATTACAATATGGACAAGTATATGAATCCAATTCAGCCACATTGAAGGCAGCACTCAAACAAATCAATATCAGCGAGGTAAAAATATGTTGGGCAGATGATGATCTCGATATTTTAAAGCAAATTTTACAGACCGAACTAACCAAAAGTGATGTGGTACTCTTAACCGGCGGCATCAGTGTAGGTGATTATGATTTTGTATTGGAAGCCGCCACGCAATGCGGCATTATACAATTATTTCACCGCCTCAAACAGCGGCCTGGAAAGCCCTTGTACTTTGGCAAAAAAGTAGATCAACTGGTATTCGGATTGCCCGGTAATCCCTCCTCAGTGCTTACCTGCTTTTATGAGTATGTGTTGCCTGCCCTGCAACAACTGAGTAATCGCAAAAATACGGGGCTAAAAAAATTATCTGTTTCATTAGGAAAAGCACTTGACAAACCAAGCGGGTTGACTCATTTTTTAAAAGGTTATTATGATGGTGAGAGAGTAGTGCAATTGGATGCGCAGGAAAGCTATCGGCTCAGTTCTTTTGCCAAAGCCAACTGTCTTATAAAAATCAATGAAGAGATCACCCATTGTGATGAGGGAGCAAATGTGGAAATACATTTATTACCCGACTAATTAATCAGTATGCAGGAAAGCATTTTTTTATTTTACGGATTACTATTCCTGGTAGCGTTTTTATATGCGTCGGTGGGGCATGGAGGAGCAAGCGGCTATCTTGCCCTAATGGCGATTTTCAGCGTTGCGCCGGAAGTAATGAAACCCACTGCCCTTTTGTTAAACCTTTTTGTATCACTTACTTCTTTTATCCAGTTTTACAGGGGTAAACATTTTTTATGGAAAATATTTTTACCACTTGCATTGGCTTCGGTACCCCTTGCCTTTGTTGGAGGCCTTGTAGTGGTAGATGGAACCATCTACAAAAAGATGCTGGGAGTATTGCTGCTTATACCCGTTGCCCGTTTTGTATTTTTTAGCAATACACCCGCAAACGAATTAAAAGCAGCTAACCCGCTGCTGTCATTGTTTATAGGAGCCGGTATTGGCTTTCTTTCGGGGCTCATTGGCATTGGTGGAGGAATTATTTTATCCCCGGTTTTGCTGTTTCTAAAATGGACCGATCAAAAGCAAACAGCCGCCATCAGTGCGTTGTTTATTTTTGTAAATTCATTTTCGGGCCTGGCAGGGCAATTAACAAAGGGAATTCATTTCAATGCAAATATGGTTTGGTATGTAGCCATTGCGTTTACAGGTGGCTTGTTCGGTGCTTATTTTGGAGCGTTGAAATTTAAACAAACGATACTGAAGAATGTATTGGCAGTTGTGTTGTTGCTGGCGGCTTTTAAGTTGTTGTTTACACATGCGTAAGATTTACGTATATTCATTTAGCATGAAATTATTTTTATAAACCAGACATAAGCATTCCAATCAGGCATCGTTGCGTCGCACTCGTTTACAGCAAACCATTGGGAATCTTTAATTACATTATAAATTAAAATACAAAAGTTCTCAGTCTCTGATTTCGGTTGTTGGTTAAAACTAAATAACAGTGTTTCAGACAGGAAATAAAATTTTTAACATCACGACTTCAAAAACTTAAAATGATAAAATTATTAACCACCATTCTTATTTTAATTTGTTTACAATCGGCAGCCCAAAAACAAACTGCCAGTACCGAAAGCTTTATCGTGGAAGGCTCCGTAAATCAATCACAATCTTTTTCATTAAAAGACCTGGTTGGATTGCCTGTTGTAAAAACTGATAGCATTGTTATCTTGAATCATTTGAAAGAAAGAGCGTATTAAAAAATATAAAGAGTGTATTGCTAAAAGACGTTTTGAGTAAACTAACCATTGACCAGTCAAATCCAAAATTGCTGACCGAATATTATTTTGTTTGCATCGCTTCCGATAATTACAAAGTAGTGTTTTCGTGGAACGAAATTTTTAATAATGAAACCGGGAAGAATGTATGCATTATTACAGAACTCGATGAAAAAAAAGGCGCATCAATGGATAACGGCATTGCATTAATTTCACCAACAGACGAAGCTACCGGCAGAAGGTATGTACAGGGGTTACAAAAAATAATTATTGAAAGGGTAATTGAGTTTTTACACAAACCTCACAGGTTTTATACCTCACAGGTTTTAAAAACCTGTGAGGTATACTCCCAGGCTTCATGCAACATCAACTAAATTAATCTGTATGAAAATAAACATCATCTTATTTGGCCAGCTTACTGATATCACCGGCACCGGCTCATTTACGGTAGAAGGTGTGATTGATACAGACAGTTTGCAGGCCACACTTAAAAAAACTTATCCCGGGCTAATGAATTCAAAGTACGTACTTGCGGTTGATAAAAATATTATTGCTGAAAACACGCCGCTTACAAATAATTGCACCGTAGCTTTATTGCCTCCATTTTCCGGTGGATAAAAATGAAAAGCGAAAACACATCATACGAAAGATACCAGCGGCAAATTATCTTAAAAGAATTTGGTGAGGCAGGCCAGCAAAAATTACTTCAATCAAAAGTATTGTTGATTGGAGCCGGTGGCCTGGGCTGCCCTGCCCTGCAATACCTGGCCGCAGCAGGTGTGGGCAATATCGGTATTGTTGATGATGACGTGGTTTCCATTAGCAATCTTCACCGCCAGCCATTGTACTCCACTTTTGATATTGGGTATCCAAAAGCAGAGAAAGCAAAATATGCCCTGGCAAGATTAAATCCAGACATTCATATCACTGCATACAACGAACGCTTAACGCCACAAAATGCATTGGCCATTTTAGCAGCCTATGATATTGTAATTGACGGCACAGATAATTTCGCCTCCCGTTATATGATCAATGATGCCTGTGTATTGCTCCATAAAACATTGGTGTATGGAGCGGTATCGCAATTTGAAGGTCAGGTGGCCGTATTCAATTGTCATGATAAAAGCGGAACTCTTTCCGTTAATTATCGTGATCTTTTTCCCAACCCACCTAAAGATGGTGAAGTGTTAAATTGTGCGGAGGCTGGTGTGTTGGGGGTTTTACCGGGTATCATCGGCACCATGCAGGCAAATGAAACCATTAAGCTGATTACCGGAGTGGGCAAGGCATTGATCAATTCTATACTTACTTACAATGCTCTTACTAATGGAATGTATGAACTGGCTTTATTTGCAAGGGAAGAAAGCCGGTCGCTGATTCCCGAAAGCGCAGCAGCATTTGAACAAACGGATTATTACTGGCTTTGTGCTACCACCAACCAACCCTTTGAAATAGATATTGCTGCTTTTGAACATTTATACAACACTACCCCTGTACAAATTATTGATGTTAGAGAGCCGGAAGAATTATCAGTGCCAACCGGGTTTACTTACACCCAAATTCCATTGTCGATATTTAAAGAAAACACTGCGGCCATTAAAGGCGAAACGGTCATCCTATTTTGCCAGAGTGGAAAAAGAAGCCTCCAGGCCGCTCATTGGTTATTTGATACATTTGGCGAATCAAAAAAAATATTTAGTTTACAAGGCGGCATTGCTAACTGGTTAAAAAATAATTCAACACAAAGCCATGAGTGAAAGAAAACCAAAAAATATATTTGTTACCGGTCCTGTTGCACCTGCGTTTGTTGGAGAAAGCATTCAGCAACATAGTACCAAAACCGGTATTGGCGGCCACAGTATTTTCCTTGGCCAGGTACGGGCTGATGTGCTGAACGAACAAACGGTCGTTGCCATCGAATACACTACATACGAAGAAATGGCACTTGAAAAAATGCATGAAATAAGAGAAGCCATTTTTAGTAAATATGAGCTTTCCTGTATGCATGTGTACCACAGTTTGGGCAAGGTGGCCGCCGGTGAAATTTCTTTATTTGTTTTCACCTCCTCGGCGCACCGGAAAGCGGCTATTGATGCCTGTGAGGAAATAGTGGAGCGAATAAAATCAGAGCTTCCTGTTTGGGGAAAAGAATTGTTTGACAACGAAACTTATCAATGGAAGGAAAATAGCCCCTTAAATTCCCCGAAGGATGACTGAGGGAGCACTGACTAAACAAAAGAATAATGGTAAACATCACGCATAAAAATAACAGCCTGCGAAAGGCAATTGCTACAGCAATATTGACGGTTTCCAAACCGGAAACAATCGATGCGATCCGGGATAAAAAAGTTCCCAAAGGAGATGTATTTGAGTTTTCGAGAGCAGCCGGTTTACTGGGTATTAAAAAGACCAGTGACATAATTCCCGATTGTCATCCGTTGCCAGTGGAGTATGCAGCCATCACACACAGCATTGAAGGATTAACGATTGTGATAACCGTAGAAGTACATACCATTTACAAAACCGGTGTGGAAGTAGAAGCCATGCACGGGGCTGCAGTAACCGCACTCACCATGTACGATATGCTGAAGCCATTGGACAAGGGAGTTGAAATATCCACCATCCGGCTACAGAGCAAGAAGGGTGGCAAAACAGATGTCAAAAATATTTTTTCAGAAGAGTTGCGCTGCGCCGTGGTGGTTTGTTCTGATGGAGTAGCCGCTGGAAAAAACAAAGACAGCTCGGGCGAACTGATCGTTCAAAAATTAGGGCAATATAACCTGCAGACGACGTCACATACTATTATCCCCGATGATTTTGCCACCATCCAGGCAACAGTAAAAAGGTTGAGTGATGACGGGTTCAACCTGGTTCTTTTCACCGGTGGAACGGGCCTCTCCCCAAGAGATGTTACTCCCGACGCAATCAGGCCTTTGTTGGACAGGGAGATCCCGGGCATTATGGAAGCGGCCCGTAATTATGGCCAGCAACGAACTGCCTTCGCCATGCTATCAAGAGGTATTGCCGGTTTTATAAAAGACACATTGGTGATTACTTTACCTGGCTCACCCCGTGGTGTGGAAGAGTCGATGGATGCTTTGTTCCCATACATACTGCATGTGTTTAAAGTGGCTGAGGGGATGCGGCATGATTGAGGGGATACGTAGGATAATAATTGAAAGGGCCGCTAATATTTTCATGTTGATGTAAAGCATAAATTAAACATTAAATGGAACGAGAAAAAATCATACAACTACTGAAGGAAAATCACCACTCTTTTATCGACTATATAAATGGTTTGACAAATGAAGCCTTTCTATTTTCTTATCAAAAAAAATGGACAGCCGGACAACAGCTTGACCATATTTACCTTTCAGTAAAGCCAGTTGCACTGGCATTAAGTTTACCCAAATTTTTTATCCGATTAATTTTTGGAAAAGCAAACAGACCAGGTAGACCTTATGAAGATTTAGTAAAGAAATATTTAACTAAATTGGAAAATGGTGGAAGGGCAACGGGAAGATTTATTCCAAAAGATATCACATTAAACCAAAAAGAAACAATTAGTAAAGCGTTGAATAAAAGCACTACCCTGTTATGTTCAAAAATTGAAACATTTACTGAACAGGAACTTGACACATTCATCTTACCACATCCATTGTTAGGCAAATTAACTATAAGAGAAATGCTATTTTTTACAATTTATCATGTTGAACACCACCACGAAATAACAAAACGAAACTTGAAACAAACAAACTAAAAAGCTGCCACCAACATTTATTTTTCGTCCCCTTTAAAAATATCTTTAAAAATATTGCCGGCCGATAATTCTTCAATATCACTCAACTGAAGTTCAAGCGCCCTGGTGCTTTTATTTATTTCAACCAATGATATAAATATTGATAGCAGCAGAAAAAGCAAACTAAACGCAAACACCCAATTGGCCAATACCATCCAATTGCGGAATATCAGGTACATACATATTACACAGCTTAAAAAGCTCAGTGCCCCAAAGCTTTGCATATACCGTATCAGGTTTAAACGGGCACGGATGTTTTTTATCTGGTTCAGCATATTTTTCTCCCTGGCTCCACCCGTATATTCACTGTGCAACTTTCGTATAAGCGAAGCTAAAGACAAAAAGCGGTTGGTATATGCTAGCATGAGCAAGGTGATGGCTGGAAAAAGCAGTGCGGGAGTATTAATGGAAATTTCTAACATGGTATAAAAGTACACCAAAAATGAGTGATGAATGAAGAGTGATTAGTGATGAAAGAATGAATAATCAAATCTGCATGCTTATGCACTACTCGGCAGCCCCGTCGACCAATGTCATTTAGTTAAGCTCCATGGGAGCTTAGTGTTTATAGCTAATCATTATTTTAAGCACAGGCTCCGAAGGTGCCTCGTAAACTTCGAGGCACCTTCGGAGCCGAGTACCAATCATTGACAAATATTTCTATAAACACGATGCCCCCGCTCGAAGGCGGGGCAAAATCCTTAACGTAATGACATTGCCCGACGACAGTAGGTGTCAACTTAATTTTAAGGTTAAATTTTAAAGCCTAAGTGCCGCTTAACAAACTCCGTAGAAGTTACGTCTTTGTAGCATAAAGTAATAGAAGCATTTGCTCTCTAGTAGCAGCCCTGCTTTAGTGGGGGGCGTACCTACGGCACGTATGCACATTATTATTATATACTTCAAAGAGGTAGTTCCGTCGGAGTTGGCTTTATTACAATACAAAATTCTTAAGTTGATGCCTAAACCCAACGGCCATTATTGTTTAAGTAAACAACGTTCATTATCCATTCATTCTTTACTCATCATTCACTACTCATCATTCTTAATTCATCATTCATTACTCATCACTTATTTACTCATCATTTACTACTCATCATTTACTACTCATCATTCATAACTAATCATTCATAACAATCATCCACAACTCATCATCCATAACTCATCATTCATAACTCTTCATTCATCACTCATAACTCATCATTCATTTCCTCTTCCTCCCACTTTCCAACTTAATGGGATATTTAATTTCACGCTAAAATTTCTTCCCATATTAAATACGCCCGTCCTGCCGGTTGCCATATTTTCCGCTGCGTATTTTAAACGGCTCAGGTGATTTTGATAGGCCACATTCCCAAGGTTGCTTCCTATAATATTCAGGCTAAATAAGGTAGCTCCATTTTTAAGTATAAATTCAGTACCTATGGCGGCGTTTAATAATGTATAACCAGGCGTACCGGTTTCCGTATTGTAGGCAGTAAAAATCTCATTTTGAGTAAATGTATTATCCAGTTCCAGTTTTATATACAGGTTATGGATATTCTTTGCCGACTTCCTGAAATCACCTCTAAACTCTGTAATGAGCCGGGGGGCGGGAATAAAGGGCAAAAACCGGGTAGACTCTATTGGCTCATTTAACCGGCCGGCTACCAGTGAAAATGTATTCTGTACATGTAACCAATCCAGCGGATGAGGATGTATATCAATAGTTGCTTCCAAACCACGCAGGCTTGCTTTGCGTTGATCAAATTTAAATGCAGTAAGATCACTACCGTTTTCATTTACTATAGAATCTCCACCTCCTGCAGCTTGTAATTTTCTATAAAAAATAAAGTTATGGAAGCTGTTATTATAAGCAGATAACGCAAATGAAACGTGATCTGTATTGTAATCAAGACCAGCATCTAACTGCGTACTTGTTTCACTTTTCAAATTTACATCTCCATATTCATAGCGAATGGTTCCTTCATGCGCACCGTTAGAAGCCAGTTCGGGAATACTGGGTGCCCTAAAACCCCTTGCTATATTTAATTTAAAAACCAGGCGACTGCTCAATTCCGCCGCCATTCCCACGCTGCCTGAAAAGTTGCCAAATGATTTGTTGAATCCATCACCTTTCACAACAGCACCATTCATTAAATCTTTCACGGTCAAACTGCGGTTATCATAACGGGCGCCACCGCTCAGGGTAACTTTATCAATCGTTTTTTTGGTGTACAAATAACCACCCATATCAAATAAATTGTAGTCTGGTATCAACTGTTCTACCCCTTTATTGGTGTTGTTTTGCTGCATCCCGTTAATGCCCACCGAAGTGTTCCAGCCATTCCCTTCTTTTAGGTGATACTGCAGTGTATAGGTAATTGTCTCCAAATCGAAGAATAAGGCCTGCTCCTGCATATCATCGGGATTACCGAATTCCTCCCGCCTGTTTTGCTGGTAACCAATATTAAAGGCTACGCTGTTTTTCCCGATTTTAATATTGTTATCCCAGGCAATTTTAAAATGGCGGATATGCTGATACGGAATTTGTGGTACAATACTGCTAAAATCATCCTCCGACGCTCTTACAGTTAAACCTCCGGCAACGGGTTTTACAAAGTAACCCTGTGCATCCCTTTCACCTTCTACCAGCCCAGCCTTCAAATTAAAATTACTAAACAACAAATGGCTATATCCCCAGTTGCTATTGTACCCGGCATACCCTCCGAAATTGTTTTGGCTAAATTTTGAGTTAAATACTTTGCCATCATACTTGTTTTGATAATCGGAGGCGGCTACTGTAGACCCATATACATTCCAGTTGAATCCATTGATATTGCCAGCCAGGTTTGCATTCAGGGTTCTGGCTTTGTTGTTGGTTTGATAATTGGTAAAGATATTCGCCTTCACGGTATTATTCTCTACCGGCACATTGGTAATAATATTGATAACGCCGGCCATCGCATCGCTACCGTAAATAAGCGAAGCCGGTCCTTTCAAAATCTCCACCTTATTTACACTTGACTCATCAATTTCAATTCCATGCTCATCGCCCCATTGCTGTCCTTCCTGGCGCACACCATCGTTGATCGTCAATACGCGGTTGTATCCCAGTCCCCGAATCACCGGCTTGGAAATAGCAGGGCCCGTAGACAAGCTGGACACACCCGGCTTTTTAGCTAACGCTTCGATGATATTGCTGGAGGAACTTTGCGCCAGATCTTGTTTCTTCAATACAGAAACCTGGAAAGGCGCTTTTTTTAACTGGGTTGCGCCGCTTACGCCTGTTACAATAACGGCATTGTTTTCAACTACGGCAACTGATAAAGTATAGTCCCTTTTTGTGTCCCCGGATATTTCAATATTATCTACCCTCGTTGCATAACCGACATGAGATATTTCAACCAGGTGTAGGCCTTCGGGGATATTCCGAAAAATAAAATCACCCGCAGGGTTGGTGGATACCCCCACCTTAATATCAGAAAAATAAATTGAAACGCCTTGTAATGGCTGATGGCTAGTTATATCAGTTATCCTGCCGGAAAAGTTACCCTGCAATGTTGTTGAACTGTCCTTATTGTCCGGCCATTTATTTGCTTTTGCGTCGTTTATAAAAGAAAAGCTCAATGAGCATACCAATAGGAAAAGTTGAATGGATTTCATTTTAATATTTATAATTGATGGTATAAAAAAATACAATTGCCGAAACCCATTAAAACATAGCTTTCAGTAAAAGAAAAATTCTATACCATGGGAGGGCCCCGTAGATCATAATGGAAAGGATGATCTGAAGTAAAATAAGAATATAAGTAAGCAGTAAAAGGACAGTAAAGGACCAGGCACTCTGAATAAATTGACCCGATGCTATTGGTAAATGGATTTTCAACAACCAGGTTGTCGCACTGGCAATGAAATTTAAGCGGTACAATTTTAGAAAGCTCCCTGTTATTTTCGGTGATCCCTTTTTTACAATCAATATGTGTCGCAAATAAATCATGCACCCATTGCTGTGAAGTATTACTCAACATTAAGAGTAACACCAATACAAAGGGGGCTATTTGTCTTATAAATATATTTTTATACAAATTCTAAAAATTGAAACAACGATGCAAATCTAAAGATATATTCTGAATTTATTACTTTTTAGAATTCCGAAGCTGCAATCCAAATTATCGCAATGGGTTAACAACCTTTTGAATAAAACACTTTAACTAAAAAGACTGTTCGTTAAGATTGGCAACCCATAAGCCCTTCTTTAAGCGGAAGTTAAAAATGCACTCAGTTTCCATCCACCATTTTAGCGAGAACATTTCAAACAATTTAACCCACATTGCAGCTACGGATCGCTAAATTGTGCAATAGCCTGCGTTTCAATTTTTTTGAGTGGCGGTTTGTGTACTACAAATTTAATTTGCTTAAAGGGTTTTGATTTTTGTTGTTTCAGGGC
>Ga0209181_10001142_pt1 | contig 47203 bp, 35 predicted proteins | sample MAT05_FD_187208 | JGI IMG/M metagenome (GOLD analysis project Ga0209181, IMG submission 187208) | Freshwater microbial communities from Lake Fryxell liftoff mats and glacier meltwater in Antarctica - MAT-05 (SPAdes) (version 2) | ecosystem: Environmental > Aquatic > Freshwater > Ice > Liftoff... | reverse complement strand
TCTTCAACAAATGAGGGACATATTGCATTTCGAGGCCTACTTCCATTGCCTTCAGCAAACCGGGTTCAGACTTTTTTCAGTGGGCGGCCGGGTGCCGCCTGGGTCAGCCGCCGGCTGCTCGACTGTTGCAGTCGAGCCACGAAATCCAGCTCACCCAGTGCCCAACCCGCCAGTGCCGAGTGGGTGAGCTCGTGTTGCTCCTGCGTCGTCGGGCCCTGCGTGACCAAACCGCGGTAGCGGGACTCGCGGTCAAATGGCGTGTTGCCCAGTTTCCACACCAGAGGGTGCGGCGTCAGGCACTTGTCAACTAGCAGCCCGGCATAGTGGCCATGGCTGGACCAAGCGTAATCCTGCGCTTGCAGGCACAGGCCGGCCCGCACCGGATTGAGGTCCATATAAGCCATGCACGGCAACAAATATCGCTCGGCGTGCAGCAAGGCGGCGCGGTAGCGTCCCTCCCACAGGGTGCCGGACCGGGCATGCGCATCGTTGAACTGGCGCACGTAGCGCCGTCCGAGCGCCTGCATGAACCGCGACAGTGCGCCGTCTGCCGACGGTGTGAGCAGCAGGTGAAAATGGTTCGCCATCAGCACATAGGCATGCACCGAGACGCCATGCGCGGTAGCACTGTCGCAGACCAGACCCAGAAAATCTTTCCGGTCGGCATCGGTCAGAAAGATCGCCTGCCGGTTGTTGCCGCGTTGAATGACGTGATGGGGGTGGCCGGGGACAGACAGACGGGGCAGGCGGGCCATGGTCGGGACTCACAAAAATTCGCGCCATCATAACCCTGATCTGACCCCTATTATCTTGGCGACGCGCCATCGGTGCCGTCTGGCACATTCTGCACCATATCGGTGCGCATACGCTCCGTTGTGCCCAGCGACAGGGAAGGCTCCGGGTGCGGCGCCGGCAGGATGAACCGGCTCTGCAGCAGTTCGGTCAGACCGAACTCGGTCAGCAAGGCACGCAGCCGGTGGGCAGACGCCTGCCGGTGATGGCCGGTGTGGCGGGCCAGGATCAGCTCGTTCTTGAGGCTATGCTCCCAGCCCACCAGTTCGGTCACCGTGACCTGGTACCCCCAGGCCTCCAGATACAGGCAGCGCAGCACGTTGCTGAGCTGGCTGCCCATCTCCCGGGTATGCAGCGGATGGCGCCACAGCTCGGCCAGCGGCGTACGGCCCAGGCTCAGCGCCTTGTTGGCACTGAGCAGGCGCGCCAGTTCTGCCTGGCAGCAGGGCACCAACACCATGCAGCGGGCGCGCTTGTGCAACCCGAAGCGGATGGCATCGTCGGTCGCCGTATCGCAGGCATGCAGTGCTGTCACCATGTCGATCTGCGCCGGCAGTTCTCCCGAGCCCGTCGCCTCGGCCACACTGATGGGCAGGAAGCGCATGCGCTCGAATCCGAGACGCGCGGCGAGCGTGCGGGACTTCTGCACCAGTTCCTCGCGGGTTTCGATGCCATAGATCCAGCCATCCGGCCGGGCGCGGAAAAAAAGGTCGTACAAAATGAAGCCCAGGTAGGACTTGCCGGCGCCATGGTCGGCCACGGTGAGGCCCTCGCCGAGTTCGAGCAGCAGCTTCTCGATGAACTGGTACAGGTGGTAGACCTGCTTGAGCTTGCGGCGGGAGTCCTGGTTCAACCGTCCGTCCCGGGTCAGGATGTGCAGCTCCTGCAGGAGCTCCACCGACTGCCCCGGACGCAACTCCTCCAGGGCCGGCGATGCGGCCGCGGCTGCTGGCGGGTGGCGGGGCTTGCTGCTGGTCTTCATCGGCCATCTCCGTCATCCCTATCCGAACGGCCTGCACCGAGTCGGCGCCAGCCGGCCAGGCCCAACTGCTCCAGGGTCCGGATATTGTTGCCATAGATCGATTCTGCGTCCGGGAAGGACCGCACGGCGCGGTCGATGCTGGCTTCGCGCAGCAGGTGCAGCGTGGGGTATGGGGCCCGGTTGCTGCAGTTGGTGACGTCGTCCGGGGACGTGCCCGCAAACTGGAACTCCGGGTGAAAACTCGCGATCTGCAATACGCCTGCCAGAGCGTGGCGCTTGAGCAGGCGGGTGGTATCGGCCAGGAACCGGTTGAACTCGAAGAAGTCATCCAGGCCCTGGGGCACCACCAGCATGGTGGTGTCTCGCTCGGCAGGGTCGGTTGCCACCAGCGAACGGAGCTCGTGCAGCAGCTCGTCCTCCAGCGCACGGCTCGACGCGGCATGGCTCACGACCCAGTGAACCTGCCCGCGCACATGCACGGACTTGGCGAACGGGCACAGGTTCAGCCCGATCACGGCGCGTTCGAGCCAGCGACGCATGCCGGCCAGGATGTGCGGATCGGACACACCGGTGGGGGGGATACTCATCGCGGCAACTCCCGGCGCAGCCCCCAGGCCAGCCCCATGCCAGCGACGGCACAGCTACCTGTCACCGCCCATGTATAGCGCCAGTCGCCCGCCAGACCGGCCACCCACCCCACCAGGGGCGGCCCCACAAACTGCCCCAGCGCCGACCATTGCTGCATCCAGCCCACGGTGGTGGAGACGCAAGCTGCGTCGGGCGCGACGGCACCGGCCAGCGAAAACAGCGTTCCCGGAACCATGCCCCCGACCAGCGAGAACACCAGGACTCCCGCATACCGCAAGCCCCCTGGCAGCGGCCCGTCCGCGCCCGGCAGGACCGCGAATGCCAGCACCGCACCGAGCGCCATCGCGCTGTAGCCCCACAGCAGCAACCCATGCGGCGCAGCGCCGCGTGCCAGCAGCCGCCCAGCGAAGATGTTGCCCACAATGTTGACCGCCGCCACCAGCGCCAGGGGCGCAGCGGCAAATACCCCGGCGCTGGCATCCGTGACGAACACCGAAGGCAGGAAACCGATCACCGCCAGCCATTGCCCGGCGTAAACGGCAAACGCCAGCGCCACCAGCCAGGGCCCGCGGGCACCCAGCGTGCGCCGCAGGCGCCCGATCCAGTCGCCGGCAGCCGCTGCAACCGGCGCCGCGCCCGGCGCATTCGTGGGCCGGTCCGGCGGGACGCTGCGCCACAGCCAAAAGGCCATTGCGAGCGAGACAGCCGCCAGCAGCCACCACCACGCCGGCCATCCAAGATGCGCCACGGCCCCGGGGCCCACGAGCAGCGCGACGGCGGTCCCCAGTGGCATGTACGAACCCCACAGGCCCATCGCCGTCGTGCGTTGCGCCGGCCCGACCAGCCGCAGGAGCAGGCCGGGTGCCGGCAGAATCACCAGTAGAAAACCCAGACCTTCGAGCGCGCGCAGGGCCAACAACGAAGCGGCATCCTGGGCCCAGCCCCCGGCAGCACCCGCAACGGACAGCACCAACAGCCCGGCCAGCATGCTGCGACGCAGACCGATGCCGTCGGTGCCCACGCCCAGCAGCAGACCCAGCAGCATGCCGGCGAACTGGACCATCGACAACAGGAACCCGGCCTCGAGCAAGCCGATCTGCAGCGCTTCGCGCAGAACCGGCAACGCCGGCGACAGCTTGCCCACATGCAGGGCGGCACTGACGCCGGCGAGCACCACGACCACCTCTGGTGCAGTACGCCAGCGCAGGGTGGCGGTCATGGCGCCGCCACCAGCAGGTGCAGGCCGGTCAGGCGGACATGCTCGCGCGCGGCAAATCGGTCTGTCATGCCGGCAATGAAATCGGCCACCACCCGGGCTGCTGCCGTCGGGTGGGGCGCCAGCGCAGCACGCTGCGCATAGTGGGCCTGCATTTGCGCGGGTGCCTGGACATAGACCGCGAACAGGTCGGTCACGACGCGCCGGGCCTGGTGCGTGGTTTCCATCACCTGGGCGTGTCGGTAGAGGTTACTCAGCAGGAATTGCTTGAGCTCGGCCGACTGCGCCGCCATTGCCGCACCGAAACAGATCAATGGTGGGCAGTGGCGCACCGCCTGCACGCTGTCCGGCGCAGCGCGTGCCAGCGCTGCAAGGCTGCTGTCGATGATGTCGTACACCTGTGCACTGAGCATCTGCCGGAGCGTCTCGTAAAGCAGCCGCCGCCCCTGGGTTGCATCGGCCAGATGGGGGTGCCGATGCAGGGTCTGGCGCAGGTGAGCGCCAAACAACGCCACCTGCTCCAGCTGGTCGATGTGGATGAGCCCGGAGCGCACGCCGTCGTCGATATCATGCGCGTTGTAGGCCACCTCGTCGGCCAGATTGCACAACTGCGCCTCCAGGCTGGGCTGCGTCCGCTCAAGAAAGCGCCGCCCGATGCCACCCTGCCCATCGGCGCAGGGTGGCTCGGTGTCTTCCAGCCGCTGCGCGTTGCGTACCGAACAATGCTTGAGCACACCTTCGCGCGCTTCGAAGCTCAGGTTGAGGCCATCGAAATCAGGATAGCGCTCCTCGAGACGGTCGACCACCCGCAGGCTCTGCAGGTTGTGTTCAAAGCCACCGTGCCCGGCCATGCAGGCATTCAGCGCGTCCTGCCCGGCATGGCCGAAGGGCGTGTGCCCGAGGTCGTGTGCCAGCGCGATCGCCTCGACCAGATCCTCGTTGAGCGTTAGCGAGCGCGCGATGGAGCGCCCGAGCTGCGCCACCTCCAGCGAATGGGTCAGGCGTGTCCGGAACAGGTCGCCTTCGTGGTTCAGGAACACCTGCGTCTTGTAGACCAGGCGGCGAAACGCCGAGCTGTGGATCACCCGGTCGCGGTCACGCTGGAACTCGGTGCGTCCCGGCGCCGGCGGCTCGGCGTGGCGCCGCCCGCGCGACTGTGCTGGATTGCAGGCATGGCGGGCCAGGGGGGCCGCGGACAGGCCACCGGCCGGATCGCCGCGGTGCGGGTCAGCCGCGCTCGACCGGTCATTGAACATGGTGCAGTGCTCAGCGGCAGCAGTCGTCGATGATCTGGCTCACCAGCGCATCGGGCGCGCTGCGCACCACTGCGCGACCGGGGCCGTCGATCAAGACGAACTGGATGGCGCCGTCCTGTGCCTTCTTGTCGACGCGCATCAGGCAGAGGTAACGCGCTGCATTGGTGCCGGCCCCGCTGCCGCCCGGATCGCGTGCTGTGGCGGGCAGCACCGGCCCGAGCACCGGAAGGCCTGCAGCCGCGATCAGCCGTACCAGCCGGTCGGCAAATGCTGCATCGACCAGCCCCAGGGCCTGCGACAGGCGCGCGGCCATCACCATGCCGCAACCCACAGCCTCGCCATGCAGCCAGTGACCGTAGCCCATGCCGGCCTCAATGGCGTGGCCGAAGGTATGGCCGAAGTTCAGGATGGCACGCAGACCGGTTTCGCGCTCATCCTGCCCCACCACGCTGGCCTTGATTTCGCAACTGCGCCGGACTGCATGCGCCAGGCTGACCGGGTCGCAGGCCCGCAGGGCCTGCATGTGCGCTTCTATCCAGTCGAGAAAATCCATGTCGGCAATCGGGCCGTACTTGATGACCTCGGCCAGGCCGGCACTCAGCTCGCGTGCAGGCAGCGTGCGTAGCGCCTGCAGGTCGCACACGACCTTGCGGGGCTGGTAGAAGGCGCCGATCATGTTCTTGCCCAGCGGGTGGTTGATGGCGGTCTTGCCCCCGACCGACGAGTCGACCTGTGCCAGCAGCGTGGTTGGCACCTGCACGAACGGCACCCCGCGCATGAACGTGGCGGCGGCAAAGCCGGTCATGTCGCCAACCACTCCGCCGCCCAGGGCGAACAGAACGGTGCGGCGGTCGCAGGCATGCGCCAGCAGCGCGTCGAAAATCAGGTTCAGGGTTTCCCAGGTCTTGGTGGCCTCGCCGTCGGGTAGTACCACCATGTGCACCTGCCGGAACCTGCCGCGCAAGGCGGCTTGCAGGTCTGCCGCATACAAGGGTGCAACCGTGGTGTTGGTGACGATCATGGCTGCGCCGGCAGCAGGCAGGTCGTGGTAGGTGTCGGTGCGACCCAGCAGGCCGTCAGCGATCAGAATCGGGTAGCTGCGGTCTGCCAGCGCGATGGAGACGGTCACGACAGGAGATGGGGAAGGCATAGCCATCAAGTTTAGAGGAAGCGCTGCAGCCGCCGCCGCCGGGCGGCACTCAGGCTGGCGGCCAGACACCGGCGAGTTCGAGTTGCATCACGATCATGTTGACCAGGGTCGCCACCGACGGGCGCCCGGTCTCGATCTGGAAATGGGCGGTTTCCCGATACAACGGGTCGCGTATGGCATACAGGTCGCGCAAGCGGGACATCGGGTCGGCCACCTGCAGCAGGGGGCGATTGCGGTCATGGCGCAGGCGCCTGAAAAGTTCGTCTGGCGAGGACTTGAGATAGACCACCTGCCCGCGCTCGCGCAGGTGGCGGCGGTTGTCTGGCCGCAGCACGGCACCGCCGCCGGTGGCGAGTACGCCGCGCCTGGCCTGGCTGAGGTCATCGATCACCGCGGCCTCGACGTCGCGAAAACACTCTTCGCCTTCACGCTCGAAATACTGGCGGATCGGACAGCCCAGCCGCTGCTCGATCACATGGTCGGAGTCGACAAAAGGAAGTTCCAGGCGACGCGCCAACTGCCGCCCCACTGTGGACTTGCCGGAACCCGGCAGACCGATCAAACTGAAAATCAAGATCGCGATCCTGGCCGCCGCGTGGCGCGGCCGGATTCCCCGCTAGCGGACCGGCGCCTTGTCGGCAATGGTCTTGGGCGTGATGAAAACAAGCATTTCCTGCTTGTTGGCCAGACGCGACCGGGTCTTGAACAGGTTGCCAATCCCCGGCAGATCCCCCAAGAACGGGACTTTGGTCTCGCTTTCGGTTTCGGTCAGCTCGAAGATGCCGCCAATGACGACGGTGCCGCCATTCTCGACCAGAACCTGGGTCTTGATGTGCTTGGTATTGATCGCAAATCCGGCCGCTGTCGACTGGCCGACGGTATCCTTGTTGACATCGAGGTCCAGGATGATGTTGCCTTCAGGCGTGATCTGCGGCGTGACTTCTAGCTTGAGGTTGGCCTTGCGGAATGCGATCGACGTGGCGCCACTGGAGGTGGCCACCTGGTAAGGCAACTCAGTGCCTTGTTCGATGAGCGCCTTGATCTGGTCGGCGGTCACGACACGCGGGCTCGACACCACCTTGCCCTTGCCGTCCGCCTCCAGCGCCTGCAGCTCCAGGGTCAGGAAGCGGTTGGCTGCCGAGTTGAAGATCGACACCGCGAAGCTCGCGGGGTTGTAACCACCCTGGCCCACGGCTGGCAGGTTCACGAAGTTGTTCGAGGTGGTGGACGCTGCGCCTTCGGTGTAGGTACTGCCGAACGATGCATTGAGCGGGCTGCCATTGGCGCTGATGAGCTTGACGCCACCGGCCGGATTGATACCACCGCCGAGCTTGACACCGAGCGATTTGCCGAAGGTATCGGACGCTTCGACGATGCGGGCCTCGATCAGGACCTGGCGCACCGGAATGTCAAGCTTGGCGATCAGTTGCTGCACTTGCTCCAGCTTGCTGGGAATGTCGGTCACGAACAGCTGGTTGGTGCGGTTTTCGGCAATCACACTGCCACGCGGGCTCAGGATGCGGCTGGTATTGCCGCCCGTGCCACCGCCGGATGCCGTCAGGTTGGCTGCAATCTCGGCCGCCTTGGTGTAGTTCATCTGGAACGACTGCGTACGCAGCGGCTCCAGACTTTGCAAGGCGGCGGCCGACTCGAGCTCGAGCTTTTCCTTGGCATTGATCTCGTCGCGCGGAGCGATCCACAGCACGTTGCCCGTCTTGCGCATGCCCAGACCCTTGGCCTGCAGGATGATGTCCAGGGCCTGGTCCCACGGCACGTCCTGCAGGCGCAAGGTAACCGCTCCGCTCACGGAGTCGGAGGTGATGATGTTGAAATTGGTGAAGTCTGCGATCACCTGCAACAGCGAACGGACCTCGATGTTCTGGAAATTCAGCGACAACTTCTGTCCGCTGTAGCCTGGTCCCTGGGTCAGCTTGGATGGATCGACCTTGAGCGGCTTGATTTCAACCACAAACTGCTCGTCGCTCTGGTATGCGTTGTGGACCCACTGGCCACGCGGCTCGATGACCATGCGCACCCTGTCACCGGTCTGGAAGGTCGTGATGTTCTGCACTGGCGTACCGAAATCCGATACATCGAGCCGACGCCGAAGGCCTTCGGGCAGGGAGGATTTGAGGAACTCCACCACCACGTTCTGGCCCTGCACCCGCACATCCACGCCCACCTGGTTGCTCGGAAGCGCCACAACGATGCGGCCCGCGCCTTCAGCACCGCGTCGGAAGTCGAGGTCCTTGAGCGGTAGCGTGTCGCGGTTGCGGCTTTCCGCGAATGCGGTTGGCGCAGCCGTCGGACTGACGGCGACGGCAGCCACTGCGTCCAGCACCACCAACAGCGACTTTCCCTGCAACTGGGCCTTGTAGGCTGTGGGCTGCTTGAGGTTCAGCACGACGCGGGTACGATCGCCGGCCTGCACCACGCTGACAGATCGGAGGTTGCCCTGGTTGATGTCGATGGTGGAGCGGCCCATGCCGTTGGAGATGCCCGGGAAGTCGAGCGCGATCCGCGCCGGTGACTGGATCGAAAACCCGGAGGGAATGGCGGTGAGCGGTTGGGAAAGATCGATGCGGATCACCTCCGACCCGCCCTGCACCGAGCCTGACACCGCTTCGATGGTCGTCTGTGCATGGACAACCAGGGTGGCTGCCGCCAGGGCAAGACCTGCAAGTGCCTTTTTCCAGGGCGCTCGCGCCAACCACATGTTCTGATTATTCATTTCGACCTCTCTTGAAGTTGCAGTGATGCTGTGCGTTCAATCCATTCGCCCACAGCGTCTTGCACGATTTCTCGCAGGGCAACCTCTGTCTCGTTGATTTTTGTGACCCGTCCAAAGTTCTGCCCGAGGTAATCTCCCGGACGCACCTGGTACAACAGGTTGTTCACGCGGACGAGTGCCACCGGCTTTCCGGCCTGGACCATGCTGCCCACCAGGGCCATGGCATCCAGCGGGAAGGCCTCCAGTGCCTGCTTGCGCCGCGCCAGCTCAGGGGCCACGAGTGCGGCATTGGACACCGCCTGCACCCCGTCTCGCCTGAGCGCCTGGGCCAGCTTTTCCCGGCTGAACGGCTCCACCGTATCGGTCAGGCCATAGGCCATCGGCTTGAACACTTTGGGCTCCTGAATCGGAACGACCTTGGGGCGCGCTTGACCGCGCTGATCAACCATCCACTTCTGGAGCTCTTCGCCGCCGCCACCGCCACAGGCTGCCACGGACAGTGCCAGCGCCACAACGCCTACAACCCGCTGCAGCATCATTTCTTGGCCCCCCCGGTCGTCGCCTTGCGCTGAGCCGCCACTTCCTGCGGGTCCAGATACCGGAAGGTCTTGGCGGTGGCATCCATCGTGAGCAAGCCGTCGGCACGCGGGGTGATCGCCAGATTGTTCAGGGTCACGATACGCGACAAGTTGGCAATGTCGGAGGCAAACGCGCCGATATCGTGGTACTTGCCCGTTACCCGCAAGGTAATCGGCAGCTCGGCATAGTAGTCGCGCACCGCAATCCCCCCGGGCCGGAACAGATCGAACTGCAGGCTGCGTCCGAGCCCCGCCTGGTTGATGTCGGACAGCAGGGCGTCCATCTCGGCCTTGCTCGGAAGCTGCTTCTCGAGCTGCGTCACGTACTGCAGGACCTGCTCGCGCTGTTTCTTCAGCGCATCGAGATTGACCGCCTTCACGAGCTTGACCTTGTAGTCCTCACGCAGAGTCAACTCCTTGGCTTGCTCGGCCTCCAGCTCTTCCTGCGAGGAACTCAGCCAAGCGAACCACAGACCCACGACCACGAGCGCGACCACCGCCACCAGCATGGAGTAGCGCGGCAGGGCCGGCCACAGGGACGGGTCCTTTGGGTCGAGGTCGCGAAATTGGCGGACGAGCCTCTCCTGCAGGGCCGGGAAGTCGATACTCATCTTGGGTTTGCTTGCCATATCCGCCTACCGGTTACTTCTTGACGGGCGCGACCGCAGCCAATGCGGGAACCGCAGGCGCAGCGACTGCCGGACTGGCTGCAGCGGCAGGTGACTGTGCTGCGGCTTTTTCCGCCTCACTGGCGCGCATGAGCTGGAAGCGCATCGTGAAGTTCGAGACGCGGCGACTGTCGCGCGGCGTGATCGCAACGGTTCCAGCGACGATCTCGACCAGTTCCGGCCGGGAAAACCAGGGCGTGCCAGAGGACAGATTGCGCAACAGATCGGACACGCGTTCATTCGACTGCGCAACCCCCTGCACGGTCACGACCTTGTCGACCTGGCGCATGCTCTGGATAAAGACACCATCGGGCAACTGACGCGACATCTCGGTGAGGAGGTGTACCGGCACATTGCGGTCGGACTGCAGGTCTTCCACGGCTTGCTGGCGCGCCCGCAGGCCGGCGATCTCGGATTCGAGGCCGGCGATATCCTTGATCTGGCCTTCGAGACGGGTGATCTCGGTCTTGAGCATCCGGTTTTGCATCTGTTGATCGGAGACCCGGGATTGGTACCACAGGAAGATCGAGCCTGCGATCAGGCCACCGATCAGAAAGGCCAGGCCCAGGCTCACATAGAACACGTCGCGGCGCTGCTTGCGGGCGGCCTCCCGGTGGGGAAGTAGGTTGATCAGAATCACCGCTGGAACCTCCGCAAGGCCAGACCGCAGGAAGTCAGGTAGGACGGCGCTTCACGCGTCATCTTCTTCAGGCGAACGCCGTCACCCACTTCCATGCCATCGAACGGATTCACCAGGCTGCAACTGAACGAGGTCTGCTTGGTGACCGCTGCCGTGAGGCCAGGCAAGGCTGCCGAGCCGCCAGCCAGCATGATCTGGTCGACCTTGTTGTGCGGCGTACTGGTAAAGAAGAACTGCAGCGCACGCGCAATTTCCTGCACCATGCTGTCGACAAAGGGCCGCAGCACGCTGGACTCGTAGTCATCGGGCAATTCACCGCTGCGCTTCTTGTTTTCGGCCTCTTCGGAGGAAAATCCGTACTGGCGAACAATCAATTGGGTGAGCTGGGCGCCGCCGAAGGCCTGGTCCCGGTCATACAGAACCTCGTCGTCGCGAATCACCTGCATGCTGGTGGTCAGGGCACCGACCTCGAACAGCGCGACGATGGTGCCGACGCCCTTGTTGGGCAGGCTCTGGATCAGTCGCGAGGTCGCCAGCCGGGACGCATACGACTCGACGTCGACCACCACCGGCTTGAGGCCTGCCGCCTCGGCCAGACCCTGGATGTCCTGGACCTTTTCGCGGCGCGAGGCTGCAATCAGCACGTCGAGATCGCCGACCGACGTTGTGCTGGGGCCCACGACACAGAAATCGAGGCTGACTTCGTCCAGCGGGAACGGGATGTACTGGTTGGCTTCGGCCTCGACCTGGACTTCCAGTTCCTGGTCGCTCAGGCCACCGGGCAGGATGATGCGCTTGGTGATGACTGCCGACGGTGGCAAGGCCATTGCCACATCGCGCGTCCTGGTGCCGCTTTTCTTGACGAGCCGGCGGACGGCCTCGGCGACTTCGTCAAACTTCTCGACATTGCCATCCGTGATCCAGCCACGCTCCAAGGGCTCGATCGCACAGCGCTCGAGCACCAGGTTGCCGGCCTTGTCACGTCCCAATTCGACCAGTTTGACACTGGACGAACTGATGTCCAGGCCGAGCAAGGGCGCAGGCTGACGACTAAAAAACGACCCCAAAGAGATCAAGACAATCCCCTGAAACAGGCCGATCAAGGACCGGCAAAACTTAAGACTTCACTTGAATGCTATCAGTAAGCTCCTTGTCCCGCAAAGGTTTTTCCCCATTTCGCGGTACCCAAGCGTTGCCAAAAGCAGACGTTCTCGCTTTCCAGGGGCAGGCTAGCAGGAAAACGGGCGCCGGGCCACTCGCTACCATTGACATACCCGGTGACCGGCTTGAATATTTGGCAGCGCCGGTATTTTTATCCTGCTGGGACGCCCTTGCAAAGGTTCTATGCCCCGAAATCCATCCCCGCCCGGCCCCGGGAACGTGCCTGAATCAGGCAATGGCCATCAGGCCGCGGGTAAGCCTCTCTGGTTGCGCCTGCTGGGCTGGGCCTTTGGTTTGCTGATTGCCGGCACGCTATCCCTGGCCCTGGTGATCGGCATTGCATTGGCGATGGCTTTTCCCAATCTGCCCGATATTTCCGAGCTGTCTGATTACCGCCCGATCCTGCCCTTGCGGGTGTTCTCCAGCGACGGACTGCTGATCGGCGAGTTTGGCGAGGAACGGCGCAACCTGACCCGCCTGAAGGACATTCCCAAAGTGATGACCGATGCCGTTCTGGCGGGTGAGGATGCGCGCTTCTATGAGCATGGCGGTGTGGACTACAAAGGCATGGTCCGGGCCGGCCTGGCCAACCTGGGGAATTTCAAGAGCCAGGGGGCATCGACCATCACGATGCAAGTCGCCCGCAATGTCTACCTGTCTTCGGAGAAAACCTATACGCGCAAGATCTATGAAGTGCTGCTCACCTTCAAGATGGAGCACCTGCTCACCAAGGACCAGATCCTCGAGATCTACATGAACCAGATCTTCCTGGGCCAGCGCGCTTATGGCTTTGCGGCAGCCAGCGAGGCCTACTTCGACAAACCACTGAAGAACATCACCATCGCCGAGGCTGCGATGCTGGCGGGGCTGCCCAAGGCACCGGGTACCAACAACCCGATCCGCAATCCCAAGCGGGCCCGTGCGCGGCAACTCTACATACTGGACCGGATGGAGGAAAACGGCTTCATCACGACCGCGCAGTCCCAGGTCGCCCGGGAAGAAAAGCTCAGGCTCAAGACCGGGCCCGACGCCCAACGGGTGCATGCCGAGTACATCGCCGAAACCGTGCGCCAACTCATGTTTGCGCAATATGGCAACGAAACCTACACGCGCGGGCTCAACGTCTACACCACGGTCAAGGCCTCCGACCAGGATGCCGCATACCGCGCCCTGCGCCGCGGCATCATGGATTTCGAACGGCGCCAGATCTACCGTGGCCCCGAGAAGTTCATCAGCCTGCCCGCCAACCCACAGGAAATGGATGACGCGATCGACGCCGTGCTCGACGAGCACCCGGACAACGGCGACGTGATGTCGGCTGTGGTGCTGGAGGCAGACCCAAAGCTGATCCGGGCAGTGCGGCAGAATTCGGAGACGCTGGAGATCACCGGCGAGGGGCTCAAGGCAGCGCAGTCAGGCCTCAGCGACAAGGCGCAGCCCAACATCCGCATTCGGCGCGGTGCGGTGATCCGCGTCGCCAAGACGTCCAGAGGCAGTTGGGAGATCACGCAATTGCCGGAAGTCGAGGGCGCGTTCGTAGCCATCGATCCGACCAATGGCGCCATCCGGGCCCTGGTCGGCGGATTCGACTACGAAAAAAACAAGTTTAACCATGTGACCCAGGCCTGGCGACAGCCGGGTTCGAGCTTCAAGCCCTTCATCTACTCGGCGTCCCTGGAGAAGGGCTTCACACCGTCGACCATCATCAACGACGCAGCGCTGTTCTTCGACGCCGGTATCACTGGTGGCCAACCGTGGGAGCCGAAAAACTACGACGGCAAGTTCGACGGCCCGATGACGATGCGCGCCGGCCTGGCACGGTCCAAGAACATGGTCTCGATCCGGATCCTGCAAGCCATCGGCCCGAATTACGCGCGCGACTGGGTCACGCGCTTCGGTTTCGACGAGGAAAAACACCTGCCCTACCTCACCATGGCACTGGGCGCAGGATCCGTGACGCCGATGCAGATGGCCACCGCCTACTCGGTCTTCGCCAACGGCGGATACCGGGTCAACCCGTGGATCATTGCCCGGATCACGGAGCAGTCCGGCCGCACGCTGCTCGAGACCCGACCGCTGCCGCTGGATGAGTCGCTGCGCGCCATCGACGCGCGCAATGCCTTCATCATGAACAGCCTGCTGCAGGAGGTGACGCGGTCCGGCACAGCCGCGCGCGCGCAAGGCACCCTCAAACGCCCCGACCTGTTCGGCAAGACCGGCACCACCAACGACGCGATGGACGCCTGGTTCGCCGGCTTTCAGCCAGGCCTTGCCGCCGTGACCTGGATCGGCTATGACACACCGCGCAAGATGGGCAGCAGCGCCCAGGAGACCGGTGGCGGCCTGAGCCTGCCGGTCTGGATCGCCTACATGGAGCATGCCCTCAAGGGTGTCCCGGTGGTGCAGTACGCACCACCGGAAGGCGTGGTGAACGTCGGTGGCGAGTGGTATTACGACGAGTACGCCCGGGGATCGGGCGTATCGAGCCTGGGGATGGACGACCCCGGGCGCACTGGCAAGGCCACCGCTGCCGACCCCGTTGTGCTGCCGCCTGCCGACGAGAAGCGCAGGATCCTGGATCTGTTCCGGAACTGATCAGGCCGCAAAAACCTGCACCGAGGCGGCCTGGGCACTGGCATCCTGTGACAGTCGGTCAAAGAATTCGCCCTGCCCCTTGGTGTCGACCCAGCGGGCGCCATCGAACTTGAAGTGGTAGCCGCCGCTGCGCGCTGCCAGCCAGATCTCGTGCAGCGGCCTTTGCAGGTTGACCACGATCTGGCTTCCGTTCGCGAACACCAGCGTCACCATGCCGCCGACGCGCTGGTTGTCGATGTCGGCGTCGGTCTGCTCGTTGATCCGGTCGCAACAGCGCTCGATCGCACGCAACACCGCCTCGGCCTGGTCCATGAATTCGAGGTCGGTCATTACAATTTCGCCATGTTGCAGCACATTCGCCAAATTCTAGTCAGTACGAGTGTCCTTGCTGCCTGCGCGGTGGGGCTTGCCGCCTGCGGCCAGAAAGGACCGCTGGCATTGCCGACCGAGCCGGCTGCAGCGCAGCGTGCCACGCTGCCGCAAAGCATGCGGCCAGGAACGGCCGCGACACCCGCCGCCAATGCGGCCTCGGCTGCGCCCCGCACCCCCGACCAACCGGCCCGAAGCCCCTGAGCCGCAGACAGCCGCAGCGCGAACCATCCCCCATGACCACCCACACCCTTCCCGGCGCACCCCATATTCATTACCTCGATGGGGCCCTGCACATGGAGCAGGTCCGGCTGGACGAACTGGCCCGCCAGTTTGGCACACCCCTGTTCGTCTACTCGCAGGCGTCGATCCTGACCGCCCTGGCCGCCTACCAGCGCGGGCTCGAAGGCCGCCGGTCGCTGATCTGTTATGCCATGAAGGCCAACTCCTCGCTGGGCATCCTGCGCCTGCTGGCCGCCGCCGGATGCGGCTTCGACATCGTCTCCGGCGGCGAACTGCAGCGGGTCCTGGCCGCCGGTGGCGATCCTGCGCGAACCATCTTTTCCGGGGTCGGCAAGACGCGCGCCGAGATGCAGCAGGCGTTGGTGGCCGGGATTGCCTGCTTCAATGTCGAAAGCGAGCCGGAACTTGACGTGCTCAATGCCGTAGCCCTGGCGCATGGCTCCCGTGCGCCGGTCAGCATCCGGGTGAATCCGAACGTGGATCCGAAGACCCACCCCTACATCTCGACCGGCCTCAAAGGCAGCAAGTTCGGCATTGCCCACGAGCGCACACTGGAAACCTACCGGCGGGCCGCCTCCATGGCGGGCTTGCAGGTGATCGGCATCGACTGCCACATCGGGTCGCAAATCACCCAGGAAGCGCCCTACATGGACGCAGTGGACCGCATGCTCGACCTCGTCGAAGCGATCGAAGCCGCGGGCATCCCGATCCACCACATTGACTTCGGCGGAGGCCTGGGCATCAACTACAACGGCGACCAGCCACCCCGTGCCGACAGCCTGTGGCCCAAGCTGCTGGCCAAGCTCGACGCGCGTGGCTTCGGGCAGCGCATGGTGCTGCTTGAGCCCGGTCGCTCGCTGGTCGGCAATGCGGGGGCCTGCCTGACCGAGGTGCTCTATCTGAAGCCGGGTGACCAGAAGAACTTCTGCATCGTGGACGCCGCGATGAACGACCTGCCGCGGCCGGCCATGTACCAGGCCCACCACGGCATTGTGCCGCTGCAGCCACGCGCCGGCGAAGCGCCCACCGTCTGGGAAGTGGTCGGTCCGGTGTGCGAAAGCGGCGACTGGCTGGGGCATGACCGCAGTCTGGCCGTGCACAGCGGCGACCTGCTCGCTGTGTTGTCGGCCGGCGCCTACTGCATGAGCATGGCGAGCAACTACAACTCGCGTGGACGCGCGGCCGAAATCCTGGTCGACGGCAGTGCAGCACGATTGATCCGCGCCCGCGAAACCCTGCAAGACCAGTTGCGCACCGAGCAGGGTCTGGCCAGCCCCTGAGAGGCGTGGTCTCAGGAGGGGCGGGCCTGTCGCGCCAGCCAGGCATGCCGGACCCGCCAGCCCAGCAACAACCCGATGATCACCGCGTAAACCGCGACCTCGGCATAGTCGTTCTTGCCAGAGCGCATCCAGAAGAAGTGCAGCAGGGCCAGCCCGGCGACCCCGTACACCAGCCGGTGCAAGCCTTGCCAGCGGCGGGCCCCCAGTGCACGGATCGCCCGGTTGAACGACGTCAGCGCCAGGGCCGTCAGCAGCAGCACCGCAGCCGACCCCACCAGAATAAAGCGGCGCTGGAGAACATCGCGCACGATGTCGGCCAGATCAAAACCCATGTCGAGCCAGCTGTAGCTGGTCAGATGCAACAGGGCATAGAAAAAGACGAAAAGGCCCAGCATGCGCCGAAAACGCGCCAGCGCCGGCAGGCTGCCGGCGACCCGCAAAGGCGTGATCGACAGCACCAGGCACAGAAAACGCAGGGTCCAATCGCCGGTGGACCGTATCAGGGCTTCAGCCGGGTTGGCCCCCAACGCGTCGGTAAACACCGCAAACACCAGCCAGGCCATCGGCAACAGGCAGGCCAGGAACACCACGGGTTTGGCCGCCGGGTGCAGCAGGCACCTCTGGATGCGCGCCCGTAGTTGCAAGGCGCCGGCGTGCCCTGTCATCGGGCCGGGGTCACCACAGGGCACGGTGATGGGTATCGGACTAATAGAACTTCTTCAGGTCCATGCCGGCGTACAGCTGACCGACCTGCGCTTCGTAGCCATTGAACATCAGGGTCTTGCGCTTCTTGGACAAAAGGCCGTCCTCGCCGATACGCCGCTCGGTGGCCTGGCTCCAGCGTGGATGGTCCACGCCCGGGTTGACGTTGGAGAAGAATCCGTATTCGCTGGCAGCGGCCACATTCCAGGCAGTGGCGGGCTGCTTTTCAGTGAAACGGATCTTGACAATGCTTTTGCCGCTCTTGAATCCGTACTTCCAGGGAACCACGAGGCGCACCGGCGCACCGTTCTGGTTGGGCATTACCTCACCGTACATACCGAAGGACAACATGGCGAGCGGGTGCATGGCCTCATCCATCCGCAGGCCCTCCACATACGGCCACTCGAGCACGCGCGAACCTACAAACGGCATGGTCTTGGGGTCGGCCAGGGTCACGAACTCCACGTATTTCGCATTGCCCAACGGTTCTACCTTGCGGATCAACTCGGACAATGAGTACCCCACCCAGGGAATGACCATGGACCAGCCCTCGACGCAACGCAGGCGATACACCCGCTCTTCCTGAGCACTGAGTTTGATGAGGTCTTCGATCGCGAACTTGCCAGGCTTTCTGACCAGGCCCTCGACCTCGACCGTCCAGGGGGCGGTCTTGAGGGTGTGGGCATTCTTCGCCGGATCGGACTTGTCGGTACCGAACTCGTAGAAGTTGTTGTAGGTTGACGCGTCCTTGTAGTCGGTCAGCTTTTCCATCGTGGCCGCACCAGCCACCGCAGAACGGCCGCCTGGCAGCGCTGCCAGCTTGCCGGGGCGCGCGGTCTGTGCCAGCGCCTGACGCGCAGACCACGAGGCCAGCGCGGCCCCGGCCGCCCCGGTGGCTAGGTGCCGGAGCATGGCACGCCGCTGCTGGTAGACAACGTCCGGGGTGATCTCGCTGGGCACGGGATGGTTGAATCCGTCACGCGGGGTCCTGATGATCATGGTGCAGTCCTCGTTCGATAGGAAGTCGTAGGAACCACCCCATTCTTACAAAGTTCCGGAAAGCCTGAAACGACCAGGGCGAGCCGCGTCACCGTGCTCGCCCTGCCCAGCGGGTTGGGGAAGCTCCCGGCTTCAGCGCAAGCCGGCGATATAGTCCGCGAGCGCGCGGATTTCACGGTCGTTGAGCTTGGCCGCCACCTGGGTCATCTGGACGTTGTTCAGGCGCACACCATCACGGAAGGCGGTCAGTTGCGCCCCGGTGTAATCGGAGTGCTGTCCGCTCAGGCGGGGGTACTGTGCCGGGATGCCGGCGCCATTCGGGCTGTGGCAGCCGGAGCAGGCGGAAATCTGGCGATCGGCGATACCGCCGCGGTAGATCTTCTCGCCAAGGCGCACGAGATCCTTATCCTTGGCAAAACCGGGCTGGGCCGGCTTGCTGGCGAGCCAGGCCGCGATATTTCGCATGTCACTGTCCGACAACATGGTTGCGAACCCCTTCATGATCGCGTTGTCGCGCTTGCCGGACTTGAACTCCTGCAATTGCTTGACGATGTACTGGGGGTGTTGTTGCGCGAGTTTGGGGAATGTCGGGGTGGTCGAGTTGCCATCTGCGCCGTGGCAGGCCACACAGGTAGCATAACTGGCTTCACCCTTGGCCAGGTCGGGCTTGGCAGGCGCCGCTGCAGCGGCCGGTGCCGCGGCTGGCTTGGTGTCTTGGGCGCCGGCGCTTGCGCTCGTCGCGGCCAGCACGATGGCCAGCATCAGGTGGGAAATCAACGTCATGGGCATGGATGTCTGGTAGGCGAAACAGCATGATTCTACAATGCGCTACGGGGACATCCCCCCGAGAAACACATGACCACACCTCCCAAGCGTGCAGGCAACGCACCCCGAACCGCGCCCGCGTCGGACGCTGCCACCATCGCGGCTGGCTGGCTGCACACTGCGCGATTCCTGACTTCGGCGCCCGAATTGCACTTTCTGCCCGCGCTCACGGTGCCCGAGATCGCCTTCGTCGGCCGATCCAATGCCGGCAAGTCGACCTGCATCAATACGCTGACGCAACAAAAGCAACTCGCCTTTGCGTCGCGCAAGCCGGGGCGTACCCAGCACATCAACCTTTTCTCGCTGGGCAAGCAGGGGAACACCGATGCGATCCTCGCCGACCTGCCGGGTTATGGATACGCCGCCGTTCCGAAGCAGGACAAGATACGCTGGCAGCAGGTCATGGCCAATTACCTGGTCACGCGCGAGAACCTGCGCGCGATCGTGTTGTTGTGCGACCCGCGGCTCGGCCTGACCGAACTCGACGACATCCTGCTCGACGTGATCCGGCCCCGGGTAGCGGCCGGCCTGCAGTTTCTCATTGTGCTCACCAAGGCCGACAAACTGACCCGCAGCGAAGGCGCAGCCGCATTGTCGGTGACCCGGTTGCAGGCCGGCGGCGGCGATGCCATGCTGTTCTCGGCGCCCAAGCGCATCGGCATCGACGCGATTTCGCAGCGCCTTTGGCAATGGGCCCATCCGCCAGTGTCCGACACGGCGAGCACCGCACCAGAGCCAGCCCTGGCACCTGCTGCTGATCAGTAAACCCGGGGTTCGCCGGCCGGCCGAACCTTGAAGCGCTTGTGCACCCAATAGTACTGGGTCGGCATGGTGTCGATGTAGGTTTGCAGGATGCGGTTCATGGTGGCTGCGTCCGCGTTGAGGTCGCCAGACGGGAAGTCGCGCCAAGCCGCCAGCACCTGCACTTCGTAACCGGTACGCGTCATGCGGGTGACCACCGGAACCACCTTGGCCCGGCCAAGGCTGGCAAACCGCGACAGCGACGTGAGGGTCGCGGTCGGCACGCCATAAAACGGCACGAACACCGACTCCTGGCGCGTGATGTTCATGTCCGGCAGCAAGTACAGAGGCTGGCCTGCCCGCAGCGCCTGCACCACCGGCTTGAGACCGTCGTCACGGCCAAACAGGCGCGGCCTGCCAAACCGTTTGCGGCCCGCCAGTATCCAGGCGTCCAGCACCGGGTCGACCTGGTTGGAATAAATCGTCGTGAAGGCGCGCTGGGAAGCACGGGTCAGCGCGGTCCAGCCCGCGTCCAGGCCGACAAAGTGGGGCGCAAAGATCACGGTCGGCGTGTCGCCGACCAGTTCTTCCACGACGCCCTGCACCACCAGCCGGCGCCGAAGTACCTCGGGCGGGCTATTCCACAACCAGCCGCGGTCGAGCCACGCCTGCGCGAAGTGGACAAATGTCTCACGTGCTGCCGCACGCAACTCGGGCTCGGACCACTGAGGAAAACACAGGCGCAGATTGACCCAGACCACGCGCCGCCGCGATGAAGCCGCGGCATACAGCAGCGCCCCGAGACCGCGCCCGAGGGCCCGCACCCAGGGCAGAGGCAGCGTTGCCAGCAGACGCATCAGCAGGATCCCGAGGCGGGTCACCATCAACCCCGGCCCGTCATGCGGCCTCCCCCTTGGGCTGCTTGTACCGCGCATAACCCCACAGGTACTGGCCCGGGCTCTCACGGACCAGGCGCTCCATTTCCTGATTGATTTGACACACAGCCACTTCGAGCTCGGTCGCCAGCGGCTGCTGCAGTTCACGGAAATGCAGGCGGAAGCCGCGCCCCAGATGCAGACGCTCTCCCCACAGCAGGAGCACGGTGGCGCCCGTCTGCTGTGCCAGCCGGGCCGACAAGGTCATGGTGTAGGCGTCCTTGCCAAAGAACGGCGCCCACAGGCCCATGCCAGCGGGCGGCACCTGGTCTGGCAGCAGACCCACCGCATGGCCACTGCGCAGGGCGCGGATCATCTGGCGCACGCCGGCAATCGTGGTAGGGGCTGTCGCCAGGCCGGGGCGGTTGCGCGCGTCGGCCATCAACGCAGCGAGCCAGGCTTGGCGCGCCGGCCGGTACAACACGGTCAGCGGGCCGAACCGCGCCGCATACCGATGTGCCAGGCCTTGGGCGGTGATCTCGAAACAACCCAGGTGAGGCGTCAGAAAGACCACCCCGCGCCCGGCTTCGTAAGCCCGGTCCACACAGGCCTGGTTGGCCCATTCACAAGCGGGCGGCACACCCAGCCACAGGCGCGGCAACTCGGCCACCATGTGGCCGGCGCTGCCTACGGCAGCCCGAACCGCACTGAAACGGTAGCCGGCGGTGCGGGCATTGGCCAGAAAGCGCCTGCGGTAGACCGCCGAGCCAAGAAAGGCCAGCCAGCCCAGCAGCCAGCCCAGGGCATGCAGCAGCCACAGGGGCATGCTGGACAAGAGTCGGAAAACGGTGGCCATTGGTAGGCTAGAATGCGCGCGTCGCTGAGTTACGGAACTACTTGCAGGGCGACACACACAACGCGCCGGTGCCCGGCACCCGCGATTGTGCCTCGTGAATCTGCTAAAGCGTTCGCCAAAGCTCCACCGCCCAGGCAACGCGACCCCTAGTGTTGTTGATGGAGCATGAACCCCTATGGCGAACGATTTCCTCTTTACCTCCGAATCCGTCTCTGAGGGCCACCCCGACAAGGTGTCCGACCAGATCTCGGATGCCATCCTGGACGCGATCTTCAGGCAGGACCCGAAATCCCGCGTCGCCGCCGAGACCCTGTGCAACACCGGCTTGGTGGTACTGGCCGGCGAGATCACCACCAACGCGCATGTCGACTACATCCAGGTGGCACGCGACACCATCAAGCGCATCGGTTATGACAACACCGAGTACGGCATCGACTACAAGGGTTGTGCGGTGTTGGTGGCCTACGACAAGCAGAGCAACGACATCGCCCAGGGCGTGGACCATGCCAGCGACGACCACCTCAATACCGGTGCCGGCGACCAGGGCCTGATGTTCGGTTACGCCTGCAACGAAACCCCCGAGCTGATGCCGGCACCGATCTATTACGCGCACCGCCTGGTCGAGCGCCAGTCGCAACTGCGCAAGGATGGCCGGCTGCCGTTCCTGCGGCCCGATGCCAAAAGCCAGGTCACCATGCGTTACGTGGATGGCAAGCCGCACAGCATCGACACGGTGGTGCTGTCCAGCCAGCACGCGCCCGAGATGAGCGACGGCACCCGGATGAAGCCCGCCTTCATCGAGGCGGTGGTCGAGGAAATCATCAAGCCGGTGCTGCCCAAGGAGTGGCTCAAGGACACCAAGTATCTGGTCAATCCGACCGGTCGTTTCGTCATCGGTGGCCCGCAAGGTGATTGCGGCCTGACCGGGCGCAAGATCATCGTCGACACCTACGGCGGCGCCTGCCCGCACGGCGGTGGCGCTTTCAGTGGCAAGGACCCGACGAAGGTCGACCGCTCCGCGGCGTACGCCGCCCGCTACGTGGCCAAGAACATCGTCGCCGCCGGCCTGGCCAAGCAATGCCAGATCCAGGTCGCCTATGCAATCGGTGTGGCCAAGCCGATGAATGTCACGATCTACACCGAGGGCACGGGTGTCATCTCCGACGAGAAGATCGCCGAACTGGTGCATGCGCACTTCGACCTGCGTCCAAAGGGCATCATCCTGATGCTCGACCTGCTGCGCCCGATCTACGAGAAGACCGCGGCCTATGGACACTTCGGCCGCGAAGAGCCCGAGTTCACCTGGGAGCGCACCGACAAGGCGCAGTTGCTGCGCGCAGCCGCCGGACTCTGATCGGGTTGGCGCAGCGGCAGGGGCGCCACGGGGGGCACCCTGCCCGGCCGCGTCCTACTCGACGCTGCGCATCCAGCGCCGAAGCCCCCAGGCGCCCAGGCCGATGAGCAGCACGGTCATGGCGACCAATACGAAGGTCAGGGGCGTCGGGTTGCGCAAGGCCTCCTGGATCTGCTCCAGGAACAGCGCCACTCCCAGCGTGCCCGGCAGGATGCCGATAGCCGACCCCAGCAGCAGGTCGCGCAGGCGGATGTGGCTGGCGCCAGCCACCATGTTCACCACCGCAAACGGCGCCACCGGCACCAGCCGCACCGCAACCACCGCCAGCAGTCCTCGGCGCGCCAGTCGCCGGCTGAGCTGGTTGACGCGGGGCCCGGCCAGCCGCTCGACCACCTCGCGCCCGAGCAGCATGCCGATGCCGTAACTGAACGCCGCACTCAGCAAGGCACTGGCCAGCACGTAACCCGGGCCAACCAGTGGCCCGTAGGCGGCTACCGCCACCAAAGTCAGGAACATCAGCGGCACGGCCAACACCAGTGCCAGCGTCAGACCGGCCACCGCGGCGACCAGGCCGAATGACTGGCCGACGCGGCGGATGGCGCCGACCACGACATCCACATCCAGCCAGGTGCGCATCGGCGACCAGTTCCAGGCGACCGCCAGGGCGACAATGGCGGCCAGGGCCAGCAACAGCACGACCAGCTTGCGCCGCAACGCCGGTCGATCGCGGGCCGGGTTCAATCCTGCACCTTCACGATGTCGGCCAGCAGCCGGGCCAGTGCGCCGACGCTGTCTGCATCGAAGATCGATCCATGCAGCCCGGCGATCTGGCGCTCGGAGTAGCGCGCGCCCATGCGCTTGCGCCAGGAACCAAACAGGCTGCGGTGCCATACCGCCAGCCCGGTGGTCTTGACCAGCACCATCGGGCCGGCGATGGTGCCGGGGCGGTAACCGCCCATGGCCATCACCTGAGCGGACAGCCCGGTATCGTTGACCATGGCACCCAGGCGCCGCCCGTTGAGGCTCAGTTGCCCGATGCGCAGGTGGCGCACCAGCCAGCCGAAGATGCGCCAATAAAAGGTGCCGCCCCACACCGCCTTGGGATACACCGTATCGATCAGGATCAGGCCGCGCACGGGCACACCGCGGCGCTCCAACTCACGCACGGTCTCCAGCGCAGCCACTCCGCCGATCGAAAAGCCGGCCACATGACCGGCCTGCAATCCCAACGCCTGGATGGCATCGGCGTAACGGGCTGCCAGTTCGGTGATGCGGCGCAACGGCTCGCCCACCGGCGGCTGCAGCATGCGCACGTCGCAGGTGCCGGACATGGCATCGGCCAGGTTCTGGAACCGCAGCAGGTCGCCGTGGCCGGATGCTGCCACGTACAGAGGCATGCGCCCCGGTGCCATGCCAAACCCGACCATCACCCCGGGCACAGGATCGTCGCGCCCGATCGCGCCCGCAAACTGTTCCACAGTCGGGTGCTCGGTCAGCAGGTACAGCGGCAGCTTGCGGCCCAGCTGGTGTTCGGCGGCGGTCAGCACGCCAAGCGCCGACAAGGAATCGCCACCGACATCGAAGAAATTGTCTTGCACTGTCAGGGGACGCCGGCCCAGTGCGTCCTCCCAGATCGCGAGCAACGCGCGCTCCAGCGGGCTGGCAGGCCCTCGGCTGGCGGGCCGCAGCGCGGTGTCGGTGATCGCGGTCAGGGCCGCGTAGTCGATCTTGCCCGTGCTGTTGCGCGGCAAGGCCGGCAGCACCGCCAGAGCCGAGGGCACCATGTAATCCGGCAGGCGCAGGCGCAATACCCGCAGCAGGCTGTCCGGCCCCTGGTCGCTGCTGGTGGCCACCCAGGAATGGATGGCAGAGCGGCCCTGGTGTTCGACAAGTTGCACAGCCGCCTGGGTGACGCCCTCGATGGCCATCAGGGCGGACTCGATCTCGCCGAGCTCGACGCGGTAGCCACGCAGCTTCACCTGGCGGTCGAGGCGTCCCAGAAAATGCAGTTGCCCGTCCGGCCCGAGCCAGCCCCGGTCGCCGGTTCGGTACAGGCGCGCGCCGGGCCGGAAGGGATCGTCGATGAAAGCGGCACGGGTGAGCTCCGGCTGGTTCAGATAACCGCGGGCGAGGCCACCGCCGCCGATGCAGATCTCGCCAGCCACGCCCCACGGCAGCAAGCCCTGCGCCGAGTCGAGCACGCGGATGGTGGTGTGGTCCACCGCCGCGCCGATCGGCAGCGCCAGGCCTGCGGCGCCAGCCACACAGGGCCAGGCGGTGGCGAAGATGCAGGCTTCGGTCGGCCCGTACACATTGAACAGCCGTGCAGAGGTGCCCTGCAGGTAACGCGCCACCAGCTCGGGCGACAGCACCTCGCCGCCACAGCAGGCGACCCGCAGCCGCAGGCCGCTGCGGCCGACCGCAGCGTCGAGAAAGCCGCTCAGCGTGGACGGCACAAAAGCCATGATCGTGACCGCGTGCCGGATGGCGAACCCGGCCACCGATTCCGGCCGTAGCCGGCCCGGTGGCGCCAGCGCGATGCTGGCACCATTGACCAGCGGCAAACACAACTCGATCAGCGACGGGTCGAAGGTAGCCTGGGTGGCCAGAGCCGAGCGGTCATCGGGCTGCACGGCGTAGGTCCGCGTGAGCCAGGCCATGCGCCGCGCCAGGGCGGCGTGCTCGACCATCACCCCCTTGGGCCGGCCGGTCGAGCCGGAGGTGAACAACACGTAGGCCAGATCGGCGCTCTGCGGTGTGGCCGGCGGGCCAGCTGCGGCATCTTCGGCCAGCGTCGGCTCCCACCCGATGACCGTGGCGCGGGGATGCAGGGGCCCCAGGCGGTCCAGGCTGTCTTCCTGGATCAGCAGCAGCACCGCAGCGCTGTCCGCTAGGATTGCCGACAGGCGTGCCAGCGGTGCATCCGGATCCAGCGGCAGGTAGGCGGCACCCGCCTTGGCAATGGCCAGCACCGCAACGACCAGTTCGGGCGAGCGCGCCATGGCCACGGCGACGATGCGTTCGCGCCCCGCCCCCAGTGCCACCAGGCGGTGTGCCAAGCGGTTGGCACGCCGGTCAAGGGTGCGATAGTCCATGCTGCCGCCGTCCCACACCAGGCTGCTGGCGGCGGGTTGCCGGGCTGCATGGCGTTCGAATTGGCGAATGAAGGGCTCGCTGTCAGCCGCTTCGCCGGGGTCCTCTGCCGGGGGCGCCAACAAGGCCTGTCGCTCTTCCCATGGCAGCAACGAGAGCGCGCCCAGGCGCTGCTCCGGATCCCTGCCCAGCTGCTCGGCCAGGTGCCAGATGCGGCGCGCCAGGGGGGCTACCTCGTCGTTGGAAAAACAGTCGTCGCTGGCTTCGAGCACCAGCTCCAGATCCTGCTCGGGATGGAACTCGCACACGGTCACGCCCAGCGGGTAACGCGCCACACCCGAGAAGAACTGGCGCGAGTCGACGCGGCGGGCCGCGCCGAAATGCACCGCGTAATCCTGCTGCTCGAACGACAGGATCACGTCAAACAGGCGGTCCCGCCCAGAGCGCAGGATCTGCAGGCTGCGCGCCAATTCGCTCAGTGGATAGCGAGGGCGCCGCAAGGCCGCCCGCATCGCGGACGCCACCCCGGCCACCAGCGTGGCAGCCGTCTGGTCGAGGTTCACGTCCACGGCCAAGGCCAGCGCGCCGACAAACATGCCAGGCGTTGCCCGGTAACGGCGGCCGCCGCGGTTCAGTGTGGGTACACCGATCAGTACCTGGCGGCGCCCGGCGATGCGGCCGAAGTACAAGGCGAGTGCCGCCAGAAAGTAGTTGAATGGGCTCTGTCCGCGGCTGGCGGCGCCACGTGCCAGGCGGTCGTAGTCGCCCCGTGGCAACGCCAGTGTGGCCAGGTGCGCGGGCGGCAGGCCCCGGTGGGGCGCACCGGCCCGGCGCCGTTCGATCAGCGGCTCGGGCAAGACAGGGATCTGGCTGTTCCAGTACTGGGCATCCCGCGCGCAGGCTTCGGAGGCCAGATACTGGTTCGACTCGGCGATGAACTCCGCATACGTCGCCCCCTCGGCCGGAGCGACCGCAGCGCCGGATGTCAGCAGGTTGTAGATCTCGCTCCAACGGGTCATCACCTGCGACGTGCCCCAGCCGTCCATGACGACATGGTGAAACTGCATGGCCAGACCATGCAGCTGCGCATGTACGCGCAGCAATGCAAAGCGCCAAGGCGGCGTGCCATCCAACGCAAATGGCCGCGCCATCCCGTCCTGCCACCAGGCCTGCATCGCGGCCTGCGGATCCTCGCCGGGCAACCCATTGCGCTGCTCCAGCACCGGCTCCCATTGCGCCAGCAGGCGCTGCCCGCCATCGGCCAGCGGCGCGAGGCGCAGCGCGTCGCTTTCCTGCACCAGCAGGCGCAGGGCGGCCTGACAACGCTCGACATCCAGTGGGCCGTCCAGGAATCCGCCCCCGCCAATCATCAGGTGCGCACTGTCCGGCCAGGCGGCACGGTCGCGCCAGATCTCGCGCTGGCTCAGCGACAGGGGCAACAGGTCCGCGCTCACGCCACTGCCTTGGTGCCGCCAGGCTGGGCAAGCGGATCGGTCATGGCGGACCTTTCGTGCGGTCCCATTGCTCGATCTGCTTCATGGCATGCCGGTAGCCCACCTCGGCGATCTCGGCGGCCTGGCGGTAGGCCATCAATGCGAACGCACCCACGGGCGGCTCCATGTACAGGTCGGACTGGGCGATCGTGCGGCCACGCTGGTTCAGGCCACCGATGTGGCCGGCGCGGTACAGGATGTCGCCGATGCCGGGCGACGCGGCCGCGCCGGGCGTCAGGTAGGCCTTGATCTTGCTCCAGACAGAGAGTCGCAGCAGGTTCGGGTCCACCCCCAGGTAATCCTGAACATCCACGTCGATGGCAATGATGGTGCCATTGCCACGGCGCTTTTCCAGCCGGGTGCCCAGGCGCATGCGCATCGCCTCGACGGGCACATTTTCGAGAATGGCGCCGTCCACCAGCAGGTCGCCGTTGTGCACTACTGGCGGAAACAGGCCGACCGGCGAATTGCTGGCGAGCACGGCCCGCCACAGCGGCCCGGTGTCCTGCACCGTGGTGCAGGCTCGGCTCAGGTTGCAGGCAGCCGCAAAGAACGGGCGCCACAAGGCATCGACCGAGCGCTCGCCGAACATGCGTTGCAGGTCGCGCTGCACCCGCTTGCCCGAGACCAGCGAGATCACGGGAATGGTGGGCCGCTCGCCGCCGCGGGCAAAGCGCATGGTCTGCTGGCGAATCTCGTCCAGCGGCAGGCCACAGGCATATTGCGCGCCCAGCAAGGCACCCATGCTGTTGCCGCCGATCAGGTCGACCACGATACCGCTTTGCTCCAGCGCCCGCAGCACGCCAAGGTGGGCGAATCCGCGCGCGCCGCCACCGCCGAGCACCACACCGGTGGCCTTGCCGGTGAGGAAACGGGCCAGCCGTGCGAAGTCGCCGGCCTCACCTTCGCGCACCGGATAAATCCGCTCCAGGTCGCGGCCGGCACGCCAGGGCGTTAGCTCCTCGGGCTGGCTGGCCGAGGCGGGGTGCAGCAGCACCAGGTGCTTGCGCTTCATGGTGAAACCCGGTTCGTCGCGCAGCCGCAGTTCGAGTTTTCCGGGCTGTGGCGGTGCGCCGGGCGCTGCCACGAACACGACTTGGTCGGCCTGACGAAACGCGCGCCGTGCCCACGACGAGCCATCGGCATCGGCCTCGTACACCAAGTAGTCGAACTTCTTCTCCAGGTTGTCGTAGCGGTCCAGGGCGACCCAGCCGGCGGTGGCGTCCGGGTCGAGGTCGCGCTCGGTCTCGGGCGCCACATGGTGGGCACGGCCGATATGCGCAAACGCCCGTGCCAGTCCTTGCGCGGCAGCGCGGCAGGACGTGCCCGGACTCAGCGGCACCAGCACGAAGATCTGCGCCTGGCGGCGCTGCACCACCTGCGAGGTGTGGCGCAGGTGGTTGTAGATCGCCTGCGAGAACACCCGGTTCAGTTCCAGCGGATGGCGCACCATCAGAAGGTCGAAGTCTGCCCGTGTCAGCAGGGCCAACGTGGAGTCGCGCAATGCGGTGATGTCGGCGGCACGCGGCTGCTGCAGGATCAGGCCGGCCTCGCCCACGCTCTCGCCCGGCAGGATTTCGTTGTACAGCTGCAACGCGCCGGCACGGTCGCGGCGCGACACCCGCAGCCGGCCACTGACCAGAAAGAACATGCTGTGCGCCTGATCACCCTCGCGGTAAACGACATCGCCGCCGGGAACGAACTGCAACTTGAGCGTGCCCGCAAGGTCCTGCAATACCACGCCGGGCAGGCCGCCGAACACCCCGCTGGCGCGCAGCACCTCGAGCACACGGACCGGGTCGGGCGTCTGGATGTCGGTCATGGTGCGCGGCGGTGCGTGGCGGCCCATGCGCTCAGTCGACCAGGCTGGCCCACAGCGGGCCCAGCGCCGTCAGGTCGTCGGCATCCAGGGTGGCCACATGCCACAGGCAGTTGCGCTCCAGCCGGCAGAGCCGGTAGCGCAACTCGTCGTCGGCCATCACCACCTCGCGCAGGCTGGCGCCATCGACCGGTGCGCCGGCCCACAATCCCATGTCGTTCCAGCCGGCGCGCAGGCGCTCCAGCAGATGCCCTGCCGCCAGCGCAGCCTCACGCACCAGCGGCCGGTCGCTGTCCGCCAGCGCGGTGGCCTGGGCCGACCCTGCCTGCATCCGCTCGCTGGAGCGCGACAGGCCGGCCCAGGCCTGCCCGAGTGCGGCACTGTCCACCCGTTGCCCGGTACCGGAAAGGTCGGCGGTGGCACCGGACACCAGCCCCAGCCAGTGGCCGTCGAATTCCCCGGGGATGACCCGCAATGCAAAGCTGGCCCGCGCCCAGCCCTGTTCGGACAGATTCAGCATGCCCAGCGTGGCCTCGACGACGCACAGCATGCGGCCCAGCGGCGACAGCCTGTCGCCCGCCGCGCAGGCCGGATATCCGCTGCCATCGAGTCGCTCATGGTGCTCGGCGACCGCGCGGGTCAGGGTCAGCGGGTAATGGCCCAGGCTGACCAGCAGCCGCTCTCCGAGCCGCGGATGCTGGACCAGACTGCGGTACCGGGTCAGGTCGTGCACGTCGCCTTGGCCGATGAGCGCCGGGTCCAGGTACAGCTCGCCGATGTCGTGCAGCAGGCCCGCCTGCATGGCCAGACGCAGGTCGCCCGGGTTGGCGCCGGAGCGCGCCGAGATCGCCCCGGCCAGCGCCATGCCCAACACCGCATGCGCGAACGCCTGCGGGCTGGTGGCCTGCACGGTGGACAACAGGAAAAGTGCCACGGGATCCAGTGGCAGGCTCGTGATCTGGGCATCGACCTCCTTGGCCCAGGGCCGCAGAGGCCGCACGAGCGCATGGCCCGAATCCATCAGCTGGGCAAAAGCCTTGCGCAGCCGGTTCTTGTCCAGCCCGGCCTCGAAGCGCAGGCTGGTCTCCAGGGGCTGGCGCAGCTGGATGGCCAGCAGGCGCTGCTGCAGCACCGGCGTGATCGGCAGGCCTTGGGCGAGCAGCTTGATGCCGCGTTCGTCGTAAATGTCGCGCAAAGCCACGACCGCCCGATCCTTGGCGGCATCGAGAATGGCATTCAACACATGTGCGTTGACCTGGTTCAGCTGTTCTTTGTCATCCACGTTGCGTACCTGCTCGCCCGAAGGCGCTTGCTGCTGCCCCGACCCTCTGCGATGGTAACCGGCACCCGACACCTGCGAGTAACCGCTAACATCGAAAAACTCGCAAACCCTGAGCCTGCCGGCCTCGCCACCATGCCATCCACGCAACCCAACATTCTGTTCATCATGGCCGACCAGATGGCCGCCGCCTGGTTACCGCTGCACGACGGGCAGTCGCCGGTTCAGATGCCCCATCTGAGCCGGCTGGCAAGCGCAGGCGTGGTGTTCGAATCCGCCTACTGCAACAGCCCGCTGTGTGCGCCTTCGCGTTTTGCGCTGGTCAGCGGGCAACTGCCGTCGAAGATCGGCGCCTATGACAACGCGGCCGATTTTCCGGCCGACGTGCCCACTTACGCGCACTATCTACGCCGCCTGGGCTACCGCACGGCGCTGTCGGGCAAGATGCATTTCTGCGGCCCGGACCCGCTGCACGGCTACGAAGAGCGCCTGACCAGCGACATCTACCCCGCCGACTACGGCTGGGCCGTGAACTGGGACGCGCCGGATGTGCGGCCCAGCTGGTACCACAACATGTCCTCGGTGCTGCAGGCGGGCACCTGCGTGCGCACCAACCAGCTCGACTTCGACGAAGAGGTGGTGTTCAAGGCCGAACAATACCTCTACGACCATGTGCGCAACACACCCGGCAAACCCTTCTGTCTGACGGTGTCGATGACGCATCCGCACGACCCCTACACCATCCCCGCGAAGTACTGGAACCTGTACCGCGACGAGGACATCCCGCTCCCCCGGATCGCCATCGCGCAACACCAGCAGGACCCCCATGCCCAGCGCCTGCTGAAGGTGATTGACCTGTGGGACAAGCCGCTGCCCGAAGGCGCCATCCGGCGCGCCCGGCGCGCCTATTTCGGCGCCTGCAGCTACATCGACACCAACATCGGCCGGCTGATGGAAACACTCGCCGCCTGCCAGCTGGCCGACAACACCATCGTGGTCTTCTCGGGGGACCACGGCGACATGCTCGGCGAGCGCGGCCTCTGGTACAAGATGCACTGGTATGAAGGTGCTGCGCGCGTGCCACTGGTCGTGCATGCGCCGGGGCGGTTTGCACCACGCCGGGTGGCCGCGTCAGTATCGACCCTTGACCTGCTGCCGACCTTCGTCGACATGGCGGGCGGCAGTGTCGACGCCGGCCTGCCCCTGGATGGCCGCTCGCTGCTGCCGCACCTGGGCGGCAACGGCGGCCACGACGAAGTCATCGGCGAATACATGGCCGAGGGCACCAACGCCCCGCTGGTGATGATCCGTCGCGGACGCCACAAATTCATCTACTCGCCGCAGGACCCCTGCCTGCTGTTCGACCTGCAATCCGACCCGGACGAACTACACAACCTGGCGCAGGCACCGGAACACCGCTCGCTGATGGCCGAATTGCTCGAAGACGTGGGGCGGCGCTGGGACATGCCGGCGCTGCATGCGCAGGTGCTGGCGAGCCAGCGCCGACGCCGATTCGTCTATAGCGCGCTCACGCAGGGCACACTGACCAGTTGGGATCACCAGCCGATGGTCGATGCCAGCCAGCAGTACATGCGCAACCACATCGACCTCGACGATCTGGAGCGCCGGGCGCGTTTTCCGCGCCCCTGACCGCGGCGGCCGTCAGTGGGTCTTGGGCGGCGCCTGGGTGACCCAGGCGTCCGGGCCCCAGGGCGTGACGGGCGCGTCGCCCGTGGCCTGAAAACGCTCGGGCAGATCCTCGACCATGTTCCAGGTGGCCGCCAGCCGGCCGAATCCGATGCAGATGGCGCACCAGGAGCCGAGCTCGACGACCTCCTTGTCAGAGAAGTGCCCTGCCAGTTCGGCATACAGCGCGTCCCCGATGGCCAGGTGGTTGGTGGCCATCAGATCGGCATACCGCAGCGCCACGCGCTCGGCATCGCTCAGGTCGGGGGCCTCGGAGGGCTTTTCGAGCGAGCACACCAGGTCTTCGGTGACACCGTCGTCCACCGCGTCGCCATACCGCATGGCCATGCAGCTGCGGCACTGGTTGTGGAAAGCGATGCGCAGGCGCACCAGTTCGCGCAGGCGGGTCGGCAGCACCGCATGCGCCTTGAACGCGGCCGTGAAATGCACATAGGCCTTGGCCAGCTCCGGATGGTGCGCGCGCACGCTGGTGGGTCGCATCTCGCGCTCGCTCTTCTGGTCGGCCTTGAGCATGGCGCGCAGCTCGGGGTCGAATTCGTCGAGTGTCAGGGATCTGAGGCGGGGCATGGTGTCTCCTTGATGGCGGGTCGTCGGGCGGTGTCAGGCGTTGGGGGGCCTGCTCGCCGCTGTCGGCAGCGTGCGGCTGTCGATGTAAGTTTGCAGCTTGTCGGGCAAATCGGCAAGTTGCGGCGCGGTGCCGGGCCAGCGCACCCGCCAGGGGTCGTCCAGCCCGGCGGTGACGGCGTCGAAGGGCAACACGTAGCGGAACTTCAGCAAGCGCTGCTGAAACACCCAGCCCTGCGGGCTGCGCACGTAACGATCCAGGTAGCGCAATGCCAGCCGCACGGTCTTGCCACCGATACACAGTTCGGCTTACGCGTTGACCACGCCGGTGGCCCGGTCGTCGGACTCGATGCGGCGCACCATCTGCATCAGTTGCTGCAGCTCGGCGGGTGCGGGGTCCATGGCGTCTCCTCGGTGTGGTCTCGGGCGAGAGTAAAACGCAGCCGGGCGCCGGCACTCAACGCCGGTCGCAGGCCTTCAACGTTGCCACCGTGCTGTCGTACAGCAGCTGCGCCAGCTGCGTGAACGGCAGGCGATCGAGTTCCTCGTTGATCACCTCCACGTTGATCGCCGTGGTAGGTGGCAACAGATGCATGAATCCGGCCAGGTCGAACGCGCCTTGCCCGCACGGCACGCGAAAACGGATGCAGTCCTCGATATAGTCGGGCACCGTGGCACGCAAGGGGCCGTCGTTGATCTGGATGGCATGCACCCGCGCGGCATCCAGCCCTGCCAGCGATGCCAGTCCGCCGCCACGGAACACATGCCAGCTGTCCACACACAGGCCCAGGTTGGACGCCCCGCCGGCCTGGTCGATCAGGCGCAGGGCGATAGCCGCGTCAGGCACATCGGTGGGTGGCAGGAACTCAATGGCCAGCAGGGTGTCGGGCAGGCGCTCCGCGGCCTTCTGCAACCACTTCGCAGCGGCGGCCAGATCGACCGCCGTGCCATCGATGGGCGGTGTCACCTGCACCCGCGGCGCACCCAGCGTCTGCACCATCTCGACCACGGCTTCGAGCAGGTCGTCGCGCAGCAGGCGCAGGGGTTCGATCTCGCTCACACGCAGGCCGTGGTCATCGAGCAGCGCCCGGATTCGGCGGCCGCTCCCGCCACAGCGCAGGGTCTCGGCCCAGCGGTCGGCGCGCAGCGCGATGCCGTTGAAGCCCGCCTGTGCGGCGGCGGCGGCACGCTCCGCCAAGGGGGCGTGGCGCATGCTCATGAAGCCAAGGTTGATGTCGCGTGGAGGCATGGCCTGGGTTGTGGGGGAAAAAGAGGGCACGGTCTGCGGGGGGTCACTGTGCCAGGTGGATCAGCGCCTTGCCGGTCAGTTCATCGGCGCGATCGATCACCTGCTGTTTCCAGGTGGCGGTGTCGACTCAGAAAACATCGCGCAGCCGCTGCTGGATAGCGCGGCCCTGGGCACTGTCGAGCTGCCCGCGGGCATGCAGCCAGTGGTCGGCACGCAGGGCGGCCCGGACCTCGGGAGACGGCAGTGTGCCGTATTCGATGCCCAGCACCGGGTCGGTCTTGCCTTGCGCATAGAGCGGCCGAAACGGCAGCCCGATATGGCCGTGCAGCGGCGTCGCTTGACCGGTACCGCGCTCCAGCCAGGTCACGTCGTTGCCGAACCAGCGCTGGCACTCGGCGAAGTCGGCATCGGCGGGTTGGCCGACAAAACTGGCCTCGCCGTATCCCATCGGCCCCAGACCTGTATGGATGTCCAGAAAACAGAAGCGCCGGGCAGCGCCCAGGTGCGTATCCATCAGCGCCTGCAGGGTGCGATGGGACCAGGTGGGGCCGGTACTGCTCGAGGGCGGCGTCGGCCACGTCACGCTCTGGCCAGTCGATTTCCTGCGGAATGAGCCAGCGGTGAATTTCGGCATACGCTGCATTCACGGGCAGCGGCACACCGGACGGGCCGAAGTTGCGGTTCAGGTCGACGTTGTCTTCGGTCACCCGGCAGATCCAGGCAAAGCCGTGCGGATTGATCGCATGCGTGAGCAGCAAGGCGATGGACGCCGGGCGACATCGCAGGCGAGGTCTTCGCCCGCCGGGCCCTTGAGCGGATGGGCATGCTCGGGGAGCTCGGCGCCCGCCACAGCCGCCACCGAGCGAAACTTGGCGCGGGCCTCGGCGTAACTCTGCGAGAAAGCATCGGCCGCCCGCACAGCGGCCAAGGAGTCGGGCGAGAGCGTCATGCCGGCCAGTATCGCACCGGTACCCGCCGCCATTCGCCATCTACACTCGCAAAATTCGCCCTTCGGCCGCGAGGAAATTCACATGACCGCCTACCCGCACCTGCTCGCCCCGCTCGATCTGGGCTTTACCACCCTGCCCAACCGCGTGATCATGGGCTCCATGCATGTGGGCCTGGAGGAGGCCCGCGACGGGTTCACCCGCATGGCCGCTTTCTACGCGGAACGTGCGCGTGGCGGTGTGGGCCTGATCGTGACCGGCGGCATCGCGCCCAACGAGCGCGGTCGGCCGATGCCGGGTGGCGCCTGCATGACGAACCAGGCCGAGGCGGACAAGCACAAGGTGGTCACGCAGGCCGTGCACGACGCCGGCGGCCGAATAGCCATGCAGATCCTGCACTTCGGCCGTTATGCCTACCACCCCGAATTGGTGGCGCCCAGTGCCCTGAAGGCGCCGATCAGCGCTTTCCGTCCGCATGCGTTGACGAGCGACGAGGTGGAGCAGACGATTGCCGATTACGTGCAGACTGCCGCACTGGCACAGTCTGCCGGTTACGACGGCGTCGAGATCATGGGCTCCGAGGGCTACCTGATCAACGAATTCGTCGCTGTGCAGACCAACCAGCGCGACGATGCCTGGGGCGGCACGTTCGAGAACCGCATTCGCTTTCCTCTGGAGATCGTGCGGCGCACGCGGGCCCGGGTCGGGCCGGCTTTCATCCTCATCTTCCGCCTCTCGATGCTCGATCTGGTCGAAGGCGGGTCCACGCTGGACGAGGTGGTGCAACTCGCGCAGGCGCTGGAAGCGGCCGGCGTGACGATCCTCAACACTGGCATCGGCTGGCACGAGGCGCGCATCCCCACCATTGCCACCAAGGTGCCGCGCGCCGCATTCGCCTGGGTGACACAGCAGCTCAAGGGCAAGGTCGGCATTCCGCTGGTGGCCACCAACCGCATCAACACCCCCGAGGTGGCCGAACAGTTGCTGGCCGACGGCATGGCCGACATGGTGTCGATGGCGCGCCCGTTTCTGGCCGACGCCGACTTCGTGCGCAAGGCGGCCGAGGGCCGGGCCGACGAGATCAACACCTGCATCGGCTGCAACCAGGCCTGCCTGGACCACACCTTCGCCGGCAAGATCACGTCCTGCCTGGTGAACCCGCGCGCCTGCCACGAGACGCTGATGGTGGAGCGGCCGGCAAGGGTGAAGGAGCGCATCGCCGTGGTCGGTGCCGGCCCCGCGGGTCTGGCCTTTGCCACGACGGCGGCGCGGCGGGGCTTCGACGTGACGCTGTTCGATGCAGCCACCGAGATCGGTGGCCAGTTCAACGTGGCCAAGCAGGTGCCAGGCAAGGAAGAGTTCGTCGAGACCTTGCGTTATTTCGGCAAACAGCTGGCACTGACCGGCGTGACGCTGCGGCTCGGCCAGCGCGTGACGGCGGCGGCCCTCAACGGGGAGGGCTTCCGCCACGTGGTTCTGGCCACCGGCGTGCTGCCGCGGCGGCCCGACATTCCCGGCATCGACCACCCCAAGGTGGTCGGCTACCTGGACGTGCTGCGCGACCAATGCCAGGTCGGCCAGACGGTGGCGCTGATCGGCGCCGGTGGCATCGGCTTCGATGTGGCCGAGTACCTGCTGCACACCGGCACCAGCCCCAGCCTGGACGCGGCCAAGTTTTTCGCCGAGTGGGGCGTGGACACCGCCTACCGCAGCCGCGGCGGCCTGCAGGCGGCGCACATCGAACCCAGCCCGCGCAAAATCTACCTGTTGCAGCGCAAGACCGGCAAGGTCGGCGACGGCCTGGGCAAGACCACCGGCTGGATCCACCGCACCTCGCTCAAGAACCGTGCAGTCGAGATGGTCAACGGCGTGCATTACGAGCGTATCGACGATGCGGGGCTGCATATCCGCGTGGGCGACAAGCCCATGACCATTCCCGCCGACACGGTGGTGGTGTGCGCCGGGCAGGAGCCGCAGCGCGCGCTGCAGGCCGAGCTGCTGACGGCTGGCTGCGCTGTGCACCTGATCGGCGGCGCCGATGAAGCGGTGGAGCTCGATGCCAAGCGCGCGATCAAGCAGGCAACCGAACTCGCGCTGGCCTTCGACCCGGGCGCAGCGGCCGCCGCGCCGGCGCCGACCCACGCAGCGCTGGCGCTCCACCCGGCGGCAGCCCGCAGCCTGGTGCAATGGCATGCCATGGTGGCCGCAGGTGACCTCGGCGGTCTGGGCGACATCCTGCACCGCAAGGCGGTGTTTCGTTCTCCGATAGCCCACACGCCCTACCCTGGCGCGCAGGTGGTGCAGCTGATCCTGGGTACGGTGGCGCAGGTGTTCGAAAACTTCGTCTACCACCGCCAGACGGCCAGCGCCGATGGCCTGAGCGTGGTGCTGGAATTCAGCGCCAGCGTGCACGGCAAGGAACTCAATGGCGTCGACCTGATCCAGTTCGATACGGAGGGCAAGATCACCGACTTCGAGGTGATGGTCCGCCCGATGACGGGCCTGCAGGCGCTCGGTGACGAGATGGGGCGGCGGCTGGCGCCCTACATGGCGGCGATGGCGGCGTCGAAACCGAAGGCCTGACGCGCCCACCGGCTCGCGCACCCGGCCTGCAGCGTGCTGCACCCATGCGGTCGCAACAAGGCCTATGGCAACGGACTCAAGCCCAGCTCTTTCAGAAAGGCATTGTGCTTGTGCCTGGCTGCGGCAATGGCCTTCTCGATCTCGACCAGTTCAGCGTGCGTCGCTGCCAAGTCAATATCTGTCTCCCCTATTGCCGTGTTGATGTAACGCGAGATGTTCAGGTTGAAGTCGTTCTTGTCGATTTCTGCCATCTCGACCCGCCGTGCGTAGCGGGCCGCTTCCTTGCGGAATTGGTAGGTTTCGATGATCCTGCCGATGTCTTCGCCTGGCAGCTGGTTCTGCCGCTTGCCTTTGGTGAAGTGCTCAGCCGCGTGGATGAACAACACATCGTCCGGCTTCTTGCATTTCTTCAGCACCAGGATGCACACCGGGATGCCGGTGGAATAAAACAGGTTTGCCGGCAGGCCGATCACGGTGTCGATGTGGCCGTCCTTCAGCAGCTTGGTGCGGATTCGCTCCTCAGCACCACCGCGGAACAGCACGCCGTGGGGCAGGATGATGGCCATCACGCCTTCGTCTTTCAGAAATTGAAAGCCGTGCAGCAAAAACGCAAAGTCGGCCGCCGACTTGGGAGCCAAGCCGTGGTTCTTGAAACGCACGTCGTCAGCCAGCGCATCCGTTGGGTCCCAGCGGTAGCGGAAAGGCGGGTTGGCCACGATGCCGTCGAACGCGGGCTTCTTGGTGGCCGGCTCCGACAAGACCATGATCCTGGGCTACCGGGCCGAGTACCTGGCGCGCGCCCACATGCCGGGCGGCAAGCCGATCCTGATTCTTTGCTACAACGAGCCGCTGTCGGTCAAGCTGGGCAGCCGGCTGCAGGCCAGGGGTCTGTCGGACCGCGTGCAGGCACGCCACTTTCACAAAGGGTGCCGCCAGCAACTGGTCAGCTTCGGGCAAGACATTCCGCCGCAGGGGCCCGACATGTTCAACGAAATGGTGCAAGGCGTGATCCGGGCGGTCGACCGGCGCCAGATCCCGGGTGGCCAGTACCAGGCGATCCTGACCGCTGGAGCGACGTGGCCATCTTGTGCCGCCGCCATGCGGTGCCGGATGCGTGCGCCGCCGCACTGGCGCGCAGGCAGCTGCCCTACCAGTTGCGCCGGGCCGCCGGCAGCTTCGACCCTGGCGCCGATACCATCAAGCTGATGGCCGACCCGGGCCACGCACGAATTGGTGATCACGGCCAGCGGCGATGGCGAGTTCGCCGCCCGACTGGAGGGTGCGTTGGAGAACCTGCCCACAGTGCTCAGTGCCAGTTCGCGGCCAGCACCGGCGCCAGGGCGCTGAGATAGGGCGCGGTCAGCGTGGTCTGGCCCATCGGCGGCGGCGCAAAGGCTGCCATCGCGTTGACGAGGTTATGCACCTGGCTGTCAAACAAGGCGCGGCCAGCCTGGGTCTTGAACTCCTCTACCTGCTGGTGCTTGCCGCTGTACCAGCCACTGATGGTGAACCGGTCATCGGTGCCGATGACACTGATTTCCAGCGAACCTTCGACGCGGCGAAACCAGAGCTGCTCAGCACCGATTCCGAGATCGAACAATACCAAGTCGGGGCTTGCGGCATTGAAGTCGTATTCGTAGATCGTGTCGGCGCCGCTGCCCTTCGACAACACATAGGTATCGCCGCCCAGCCCGCCCACCAGCAGGTCGTTGCCGGCGCCACCGTCGAGCCGGTTCGCCGCCGCATTGCCCCGCAGCGTGTTGGCCCCCGCGTTGCCAATCGCATCGATGGCGGCCGTGCCCGTCAGCTCCAGGTCTTCCAGATGCTCGGCCAGGCGGTAGGTGACGGTGGAGCGCACGATGTCGTGGCCGCCGCCCCCCATCTCCACCACCCGGTCGTCGGCGTTGTCCACCAGGTAGAGATCGTTGCCGGTGCCGCCCCACATCGTGTCGGCGCCGGTGCCGCCGTCAAGTTGGTCGCCACCTTGCAGGCCGATGCGCAGCGCGCCCACGGTGCTGATCGTGCCGTAACCGACCGTGGTGTTGAAGCCGTCAAAGGCTGCGGCGCCCGTGCCGAAATCCAGCACCGTGCCCGCACCGGAGCCCGACAGCACCCGGCCATCCAGCTCGATGCGGTCCACATACAGGTTGCGGTCCTCCACAAGGTCTGGCCGGTAGGCATCGTTGGTGAAGACGATGTCGATGTTGTGCGCGGTGGTACCCGCCGGCACAGTGACGTCATACGGCGCCCACTGGTTGCTCTGCACGCTGAAGGTCTGCAACCGCTGGCCTGCCACCCAGACTTCCATGGTCGGCCAGACGCCTTCGCACACGGTGCCGCGGGCGTGGATGCGCAGGCTTCCCACGGCCACAGGCGGGCCTGCCGAGATGACGATATCACCCCACAACTGGTCTGCGCCATCGCCCCCGGCCAGCGTGTCGTTGCCGGCGCCGCCGCGCAAGGTGTCGTTGCCGGCAGCGCCGGTCAGGCTGTTGTTGCCGCTATTGCCCAGGATCAGGTTGTCCAAGGTATTGCCATGGCCATGGATCGACAAGCTGCCGGTGAGCATCAGGTGCTCGACAGAGTTCCCCAGCGAATAGCTGATCGCGCTCAGCACAGTGTCAACCCCTCCACCGGGTAATTCGTAGACCGCATCGCCCGTGTGATCGACAACATAGGTGTCGTCACCACCGCCGCCCACCAGCATGTCAGCCCCGCCACCGCCGTCCAGGCGATTCGCCGCCCCGTTGCCGCGCAAGGTGTTGGCGCTCGCGTTGCCGGTGCCATCGATCATTGCCGCGCCGAGCAATTCGAGGTCTTCGACATGCTCCGGCAATGTGTAGCTGCTGCTGGCGCGCACGATGTCGTGGCCGCCTTGGGCGAACTCGGTGATGCGGTCGGCCGCAATGTCGACCAGGTACAGGTCGTTGCCCTCGCCACCGGCCATCGTGTCGGCGCCCGTGCCACCGTCGAGCAGATCACGCCCCTGCAAACCGATGCGCAATCCTGCCATCGAACCGAGCGAGCCTGAACCCACCGTAGTGTTGAAGCCATCCCGGGCGGCCGCCCCCTCGCCAAAGTCCAGCACAGTGCCTGCGCCGGAAGCACTCAGGCGCTGCCCGTTGACCTCGATGCGGTCGATAAACAGATTGCGGTCCTGCCGGAGGTCGGCGCGCACGGCATCGTTGGTAAACACGATGTCTACATTGCGCGCTGCCGAGCCGGCCGGCACCTCCACTCGGTAGGCGGTGAAGGTGGGGCTGTTGACCGTGAATGTCTGCACCCGAGTGCCGCCCAGCCAGACCTCCATCAGCGGCCAGACATCGGCACACACCGAGCCACGCGCGTGAATGACCAGGCTGCTGATGGGCAAGTCCTGCAGAACAGAGCCCTCCACATCCCCTATCAGCGAGTCATTGCCGTCGCCCCCCAACAGGCGATCGCTGCCGCCGGCACCGCGCAGCGTGTCATTGCCACTGCCGCCCGACAGCGTGTTGTCCGCGGGGTTGCCAGTCAGCTGGTTACCCAGCCAATTGCCGACCCCCTGAATGGCAGCGGTGCCCACCAGGGTCAGGTGCTCGACCGCCTCGCCCAACGTGAAGCTGACCAGGCTCTCGACACTGTCGACACCCCCGCCGGCCACCTCGTACACCCGATCCCCGCCATGGTCGACGATGTAGAGGTCATCGCCCGTACCCCCGACCAGCATGTCGCGGCCGGCACCGCCGTCCAGACGGTTGGCCCCTGCATTGCCGCGCAAGGTGTTGTTGGACGCATTGCCGGTGGCGTTGATCGACTGGCTGCCCAGCAGTTCCAGATCCTCGACGTGGTCGGACAAGATATAGCTCACGGTCGAGCGCACCATGTCGTGGCCGCCCTGCGCCCGTTCGATGACCCGGTCGCCCGCATCGTCGACCAGATACAGATCATTGCCGACGCCGCCCACCAGGGTGTCAGCGCCGGTGCCGCCGTCGAGTTGGTCGTTGGCCTGCAGACCGATGCGCAGCGCGCCTTGGGTCAACAACGCGCCGTCGCCCAGCGTGGTGTTGACGCCGTCGACGGCGGCCATACCCGTGCCGTAATCGAGCACCACGCCGGCACCGCTGGCACGGACGCTGCGGCCGTTGACCTCGATGCGGTCCACATACAGGTTGCGGTCCTGCCCGAGATCGGGTCGGGATGCGTCGTTGGTAAAGACGATATCGATGCTGCTCGCGTTCAGCGCTGGCGGCAATGCCACCGCATAGGCCGCCCACGCCGTGCTGGCGACCTGGAAGGTCTGCAGCCTGGTACCGGCAGCCCAGACCTCCATCGTCGGCCACAGCCCCAGGCAGGCGGTACCGCGGGCAAACACCACCAGGCTGGCGAGCCGCTCGGTGCCCAAGGTTTCACCTGGCGCATCCCCGACCAGCACATCGGAGCCTGCGCCACCGTCCAGCGTATCGTTTCCCGCACCGCCACGCAACCAGTCGGCATCGGCCAGGCCTGACAGAACGTCGTTGCCAGCCAGACCGGACAACAGGTCAGGCCCGCTGGAGCCGACCATCGTGTCGCCCGAGGCACTGCCAGCCTGATCGGCAAACAGCCGGGCGTCCACGCTGTTGTCGTCCCACCGGGTGCCATCGGCAAACTGGATGCGCTCCATGCGTTGCCCGGTGCCGGAAAACCAGCCAGTCACGGTGATCTGGTCGCCGCTCCAGGCATGCCCCAGCACCAGGTCGCTGCCCACCCGCTCTGCGCGGATGTCCAAGGGCGCGATACCGGCGCCAAACACCAGCGAGTCCTGCCGCCCGGCTGCCGGCGCGAACTCGGTGATGAGGTCCTGGCCATCGCCCAGATTGAAGCGGTAGGTGTCGTTGTAGGCGCTGCCCTGCAAGGTGTCGTTGCCGGTGCCGCCCTCGAACACGGTGTCGCGTGCCAGCGCGGTGGCCCACAGGGTGTCGTTGCCGGCCCCGCCCAGCAAGGTGTTGCTGCCCCAGTAGTCCACCACCGAGGCCGGGAAGGTGAACACGGTGAAGCGGCCATCATCAGCGATCAGCAGGTCATCGCCATCGCCACCGTCCAGCAAGTTGCGCCCCTGGCCGCCCTGGATGCGGTCATTGCCGGCCAGACCATGGAGCACATCGTCCATGTCGGAGCCGGTCAGGAAATCACGCTCGGCCGTACCGCTCTGCACCAGCACCGCCGCCGTGAGCGCCGCCGCCTGCCAGACCGCGCCATCTTCGAAACGCACTGTCTCGATGCGGGTGGCTGTCGGCGACGACGTCGCATTGCGTGCCAGCCAGTTCGCCACCGTGACCTGGTCGACGCCGTTGCGATGGGTCAGGATCAGGTCGTTGAGGTAGCGGGAAACGGTGATGTCCGTCGGTGCGATGCCGGGGCCGAATTCCAGCACGTCCTGACCGCCGGTGGCCGGGCTGGCCTCGGCCTCGGTGATCCAATCCTGGCCATCGCCCAGGTTGAACCGGTAGGTGTCGGCATGACCGCCTCCGTACAGGGCATCGCTGCCGGCGCCCCCGACCAAGGTGTTGTTGCGCGACTGCAGGCTGGCACTCATGCGGTCATTGCCGTCGCCCCCGAGCAGCAGGTTGTTGGCAGACAGGGTGTCGTTGGCGCCCGCTTCCAGCACATCGTGGCCGGGTCCGCCATCGAGCACATCGCTGCCACTGCCTCCGCGCAGCGTGTCGTTGCCCGCCAGGCCCTGCAGCGTGTCGTTCAACGCCGTCCCCAGCAGCAGGTCATCGGTCGCTGAGCCGGTGCGCAGCAGGCCGAGCGCCGTGAGCTGCGCGGCGGTCCAGCGGGTTGCGTCGGCAAACTCGACCACTTCGATCGGCGAACCACCCAGCCGGAACCAGCCGGTGACCGTGACCTGTTCGTGGCCAATGCCGTGAGCGAGCACCAGGTCTTCGGATTGGCGCAGCACCTGCAGATCCTGCGGCCGGATGCCGGGCCCGAACAGCAGGCGGTCGTCCTGGGCCAGCACCGGTGTGGCCTCGGCGATCGTGTCGTGGCCGTCGCCCAGCGCGAAGAAGTAGGTATCGCCATAACCACTGCCCTGGAGAGTGTCGTTGCCGGTGCCGCCCTCCAGCCACGCGCCAACTGCCAGGCGGTCGGCCAGCAGCCGGTCGGCGCCCGGCCCGCCGCGCAGCGTGTCCTGGCGCGAGCCGGCGTCGGCGTGCAGGACGTCGTCGCCCTCACCGCCTTCGAGCAGGTTGGTGCCGGTGCCCCCGCGCAGCAGGTCATTGCCGCCGAATCCGCGCAGGGTGTCGTTCCACGGGCTGCCAGTGAGGCTGTCGTTGCCTGCGCCTCCCAGTACCACAGGGTCGGTGACCTGGACCGTGAGGGGCAAGCCTGTAGCCAGGCCGTAGGCATCGGTGCCCCACAACACCCAGGTAGCCGCCCCGGTGTCGGTCGCACCCGGCGTACCGCTGAGTCGGCGTTGCGCCGCATCGAACTGCACCCAGGGCGGCAGTGCCGCACCGCCGGCACCGCGCAGGCTGTAACGCACAGAATCCCAGGCATCCGGGTCCACGATGCTGGCAGCCGCCAGCGTGAACGCAAAGGCTTCGCCGACGCGGGCCTGCAGCACCGGCAACGCCACGCCCGCCTGCGGCGCGCGGTTGGTCAGCGCGCGCGCTGCGTAGGCGCTCAGGTCGGTTGCGCTCCAAGCCGGGTCAGCGGCGAATTCGACGCGGTCGATGCGGCGGTCCAGCAGGCGCGTCCCGGCGATGTGGTCGGGCGCAAAATGCTGCAGCACGGTGATGGCGTCGGCGCTATCCCGGATCTGCAAGCGCAGGTCGTCACCTACCCGCCGCACCACCACATCGGCTGCGCGAATGCCTGCACCCCAGCGCAGGATGTCCATGGCGCTCTGCATTGCGGGGTTGGCGGTGTCGCGGGACAGGTCGAGGTTGTCGATGCTGTCCTGCCCGTCGCCGGGCGCAAACAGGTAAACATCGTTGCCCGCACCGCCCTGCAGGACATCGTTGCCAGCGCCGCCGCGCAGCAGGTTGTGGCCCGCGTTGCCGAACAGGGCGTTGTCCAGATCGTTGCCGCTCAAGGACAGATCCGCCAAACCGATCGCAATGCCGCGCTCCACATGGGCGGCCAGCACCAACGACACACTGCTGCGGATGGTGTCGGAGCCTTCGCCTTGCGCTTCGATCACCAGATCGCCCGGGTCGTCCACCTCGAATACGTCGTCCCCGAGGCCGCCCAGCAGTGTGTCGGCACCAGCACCGCCACGCAGCGTGTCATTGCCTGCCAGGCCGGTCAGCCGATCGGCAGCGGCCGTGCCCGTGAGCTCGTTGGCGGCGGCATTGCCCGTCGCACTGCGCGCCGCGCCGCCCACCAGCATCGCATGCTCGACATGGTCGGGCAGCAGCAGATCGCGCGCGCTGACCACCGTGTCGATACCGCCATTCGGGGCCTCCAGGATCTGGTCACCGGCATCGTCGAGCACATAGCGGTCGTCGCCCGCTCCACCGTCCAGCCAGTCGGCGCCGGTACCGCCATCCAGCAGGTCGTTGCCGGCACCGCCCCACAGGCTGTCGTTCTGTCCACCGCCGAACAACTGATCGTCGCCGTCCTCGCCGTGCAATTGATCAGCACCGTCAAAGCTAGCAACGCTGCCGTCGCCAGGATCCAGATCGCCGTACAGCCGGTCGTTGCCAGTACCGCCGAAGAGCAGATCAGCGCCTCCGCCACCCACGAGTCGGTCGTCGTCTGCGCCGCCATCAAGGTAGTCTGCACCATGCCAGACACCCGCCAGCATGGCCAGCCGATCATCGCCAGACAAGTCGTCGCGCCCGTCTCCCCCGAACAAGGTGTCGTTGCGGCCACCGGCGATCAGCAGATCGTCGCCCGCACCACCCTGCAGCTGGTCAGCGCCATGCCAGAGGGCGGGGAGTGCCAGGCTGCTCTCATCGCCCCACAAGGTGTCGTTCCCGCTGCCACCGGCCAGCACGTCGTCGCCGCCGCCACCGACCAGACGGTCATGGCCCTCGCCACCTTCCAGCAGGTCGGCACCGAAAGCGTCGACACCCTCGTCGCCCAGCAGGACGGCAGCCGGTGTATCGCCCCACAGCATGTCGTTGCCGGTACCGCCCAGCAACGTGTCGCCACGCCCGCCGCCCTCCAGCGTGTCGTCGCCCGCCTCGCCGTCGAGCTGGTCGGCGCCGTGGTGGGCGAACGGAACAAACAGCGGGTCGCCCGGTCGCGCGTCGGTATCGCCGGCCAGGCGATCGGCACCCGCACCGCCCAACAACACATCCGACCCGCCGCCACCCACCACCGTGTCGTCGCCGGCACCACCGTCCACGTAGTCCGCACCGTGCTGCGCGCTCGCCAGACTATTGAGGTAACCGGCCAGCACGATACCGTCGGCCTGCACGGTGTCGTTGCCGTCGCCCGCGTCGATGATGTCGCCGCCCGCCATGCCGTCAATGCGGTCGTTGCCAGCGCCACCCCGGATCACGTCTGCGCCGGCACCGCCGATCACCGCATCGTCGCCCTCGCCGGCATCGATGGTGCTGGCTGCCAGCACGTCAAGCCCGGCGCTGACTGCGCCGGACCAGATGCGTAGATCCAGCGCATCGGTGGTGATGCCCCAGGTGGCGCCGCGCGCCAGCACCGGGCGATCGGGCGGCGCCTGCCAGAGGTCGCCCGGGCCCAGTTGCTGCAGGTTGCGGCTCAAGGTGCCCGAGCCGAGAATGAAGTCGTTACCGGCGCCGCCCTCAAGCACATTGGCTCCGGAGCCGCCGGCGATCAGGTCGTCGCCGTCGCCGCCCCTCAGCACATCATCGCCTGCGCCGCCATCGAGTGCGTCGTTGCCGCTCAAGCCCTCCAGCCGATCCGCGCTGTCTGCGCCGTACAGCACGTTGTCGCGCAGCGCAATGCCTGCAGCCCCCACGACGAGGTTGCCGACAGCGTCCACCGCATACATCGCCCCGCCTGCCGCCACCACCCGAACACCGTCGCGAAAGATCGCCAGTGCACTGGTGCGCTGCAGGTAGGTTTGGTCGCCGGACAGCGCTTGCCCCGGCGCGCTGGCATCCTGCACCTGCAGGCTCCAACGGTTGGATTCCTGTGTACCCGCCGTACCCATGACCTGCGCGCTGACTTCCAGGCTGGCCGATGCGCCGACTGCGCCGTTCTGCACCAACACGAAGGACACCTGGGTCTGGCCGTCCTGCAGCGGAATCACTGCGCCGTGCGCGCTCACCTGCGTGCGCCCGACCAGGGCCAGGAAACGGTCTTGCAGGCCGGACAAGGCCAGCTGAATCTGGTCGCCCGCCTGCGCCGCAGCGCGCAGGAACAGCGTGAACACACTGGCACCGCCCTCGGCCAGCGCGGTCTGCCCGGCGAAGGTGTGGGGGTCGAAGTCCCAGGCGGCGAACGGGGAGGTTGCGCCTGCGTTGCCAGGGCTGCCGGTGCCCTGCGCGAGGACCAGCGCCTGCGCATCATCAAGGTGCAGGCCCAGGTAGCCGGCCGTGCTGGTGGCCGCTGCCAGGTCGAAATGGTCCAGCGTCACCGTGTGGGTCGGCTGGCCCGCGCGGGCGATCAGCAACTGCTGGCCGGTGGCCGACGCCTGACTGTCGCGCAGCATGTAGCGCACCCCCTGGCCCGCATCGTCGACACCCAGCCACAGACGCGCCGTGCCCGAGGCTTTGCCGCCGGTCAGCACACGGCCATCGAGTTCGATCACGCCGCGACCGTCGCTGTCGCTGATCTGGTCCAGCCCGAAAGCGCCGGCGAACACATAACGGTCCTCGCCCCGGCCGCCTTCCAGCCAGTCGTCGCCGCCCAGGCCGACCAGGGTGTCGTCGCCGCCGGCGCCATAGAGCCGGTCGCCCAGGGGGCCGTCGTT
>Ga0209181_10001140_pt1 | contig 47256 bp, 41 predicted proteins | sample MAT05_FD_187208 | JGI IMG/M metagenome (GOLD analysis project Ga0209181, IMG submission 187208) | Freshwater microbial communities from Lake Fryxell liftoff mats and glacier meltwater in Antarctica - MAT-05 (SPAdes) (version 2) | ecosystem: Environmental > Aquatic > Freshwater > Ice > Liftoff... | reverse complement strand
CTTGCCCAGGCGGTCGAGCTGGCGCTGCAGCGGCGTCGGCTCCTGCGGCGCCTGCTGCATCAGGTGGGCGATGCGGCCCATTTCGGTGGCGTCGCCGGTGGCTGCAATCAGCAGTTCGGCGCGGCCCCGCGTCACCACGGTGTTCATGAACGCCATGTTCGAGCGCTCGGCCAGCGGGGTTGCGGCGTCGGCCAGCTTCTCCACGTGCTTGCCCACGGTGTGCGACTCGCCGGTGAGCGCCGATTCGTCGATCTCGAGGTTGTGTGCCTCGAGCAGGCGGCCGTCGGCCGGCACCTTGTCGCCGGCTTCGAGCAGCACGATGTCGCCGGGCACCAGCGACTCGGCATCCATCTCGGCCGGATGGCCGTCACGTCGCACGCGGGCCTGGGTGGCCAGCATCTTCTTCAGCGCCGCCAGGCTCTGCTCGGCCCGGTGCTCCTGATAGAAACCGAGCAAGGCGTTGAGCACCACCACGACCAGAATGACCACCGCGTCCTTCCAGTCGCCGACGACGTAGGCCAGCGCCGCAGCGGCCACGAGGATCAGGATCAAGGTACTCTTGAACTGGTCTGACAAGCGCAGCCAGGCCGAGCGCGGAGGCTTCTCCGCCAATCGGTTGGGGCCGTTGCGGGCGAGGCGCCCGTCGGCCTCGGCCGCGGACAGACCCAGACGGACATCGACGCCCTGCAGCGCACAGGCCTCGACGCTCGTCAGGGCGTGCCAGTCCGGCGTCGGTGGCGCCACCCCCGGCGGGGTTTTCGTGTGCTTGTCAGAGAAGGTCATGGTCTTTGCGCGAGTGTCCATGCGGGTTGCCCCTGGCTGCTTGATTCAAGGGGCTATCCTGGACACGGTTCGATGGTGAATGTGAGGCCCCGAACGTCTGGCCGGCGCACGCCACGCTAGCCGTGGGTGAACAACACATACGCATTGAGCACATACACAGCTCCCAGCGCCACGCTGGCCCAACTGGCCAGGCGCATGACACGTACAGCCGGCTTTGTCAGCAGCGCAATGATCACCACACCGCTCATCAGAATCGCCGACATGGCAGACACCGCGTGCATCGGAGATACCGCCCCCAGAATCGGGCCGCGGGCATAGAAGACGTCGTCGATCGCCAGGATCAACACATTGAACAGGTTGCTGCCCAGCAGGTTGGCGATCGCCATGTCGACGGCACCCAGGCGCAGCGCCGACAGCGTCACCACCAGTTCCGGCAGCGACGTCACCATGGCCACCACCAGCGTGCCGACGAAGCTCTCGGTCCACTGCATGGCCAGCGCCAGATCGGTGGCGATGAAGGGCAGCCAGACTCCGGCTGCGACCACGACACCGGCGGCTATGCCGAAGCGCCAGGCGGCCTGGTGCAGCGACATGTCGGGGTAGCGGCTTGCCGTCTGCACGGCGCCGGCGGCCACCTGTGAACGCTCGTAGCGGAAAGTGAGTCGTACCGCCAGCAGATACAGAACCAGCAAGGCCGGCGCATACAGCCCGACATGGCCGAGCGACCGCGCCAGTGGAAACTGCGACAGCGCCAGCCCCAGGCCGGCCACAGCCAGCATGATGATGCCGAAGCCCGCCAGGCCGATGTGGCCCAGGCCGGCGCGCTGGAACAGCGGCTCGTCGCGCTTGAGCACATCGAGCACCGCCACGTAGGTCAGGTTGAGCACGCAGGCCCCCAGCACGTTGCCCACGGCGACGTCTGGTGCGTCGGCCAGCGTCACCGAGCTGAGGCCGGTGGCCAGTTCGGGCAGTGAGGTGACCGTAGCCAGCAGCACCAGCCCGACCCATGCGCCTGACCAGCCGGTCTTGTCGGCGATCACATCGGCATAACGCGACAGCAGGGTGCCAGCGACGGCGATCGCGCCGGCGCACAGCGCGAGTTGGGCCCAGATCAGCCAGAGACTGCGCATGCCGGCGGTGCGACGAACGGCCGGGCGGTGCGCGCACCTCGCATGCCGGTCACTTGACCAGCGTCACCGGCACCGGCGCCAGGTGCACGACCTTCTGCGCTACCGACCCCATCACCAGGCTGCCGACGGCGCCCATGCCGCGCGTGCCCATGACGATGGCATCGCAGTCATGCTCGACCGCATAGGCAGTGATCTCGGCTGCCGCCAGCCCGATGCGCACCCGCGAAACGCAGGGGACATGGGCCAACAGCGCCATGTTCTCGGCCTGCTTCAGGAGCTTTTCCCCGTCACTGCGCAACTCGGCATGGACCATGTCCTGCGAGACCAGTTTTCCGGGCCACGGCTGCAAAAGGGGCGTTTGAACGTTCAGGACGTGCACCCGCGCGTCCAGCGGACTGTGCATCTCGCGCAAGGCGAACATCAATGCGCGCAGCGCGGCAGGCGAACCGTCGATCGGGATCAGTGCGTTTTTCAAGGTCCTCCATTGCGGTGATGCGGATGGCGTGCCGTGGGGATGATCTGCTGCGTCGAGGCTGCGCTGTGGCTTCGACGGGAACGTCGATACCGGGAAGATAGGCTAAGGTAGCACTGTAAACCGACGTTTCCAAGTGCCAGCGAGTCTGTGTTTGATCTGTGTCAGCCTGACGCGCCCAGACGCTGCACTGCCTCCGGTCGGAGCAACTCAAGCCGGCTTGCGCGCCAGGATGAAGACCCGGGTGTCCTTGCCCCGGGTGCCATGGCGTTCGACCGACACGATCTCCATCCCCTGTCGGACAATGGCCGATTGCAGCCCTTGCGCCGTGAAGCACAACACGGGAGGCGCCTTGCCGATCGCGCGCATCAGCGGCAGCGCAAGGTAGGGAATCAGCGGATTCATCTCGGCGATGCAGGGCGTCTTGCAAACCAGCAAACCGCCCGGGCGCAAGGCCTGCACGGCCAGCTTGAGCGCCCGGTCGAGATCGCTCACCAGGTGCAGCAGATTGAAGGCCAGCACCGCGTCGTACGCCGCTGGCCCGAACACCTGCGCATCGGCGTCGGCCACCGCGAAGCTCAACTGCGGCAACGCTCGAACGGCCAGCTTTTCACGGGCGATCGTGATCATGCCTTCCGAACCATCGGTAGCCAGGAGGCGCCGGGTTGAGGGCGCCAGACGCAGCGCGGTGGTACCGGTGCCACAGCCGATTTCCAGCACGTCCTGATCGGTCGACAACAGGGCCTGCACGCGCTGTAGCGTGGCTTCGTAACCCGCCACATCGGCGATCGGGTCGGCTGCGTACTTGCGCGCGATGCGGTCCCAGAACAGGGCCTTGCGGCTGGCGGCCAGACTTGTTTCAGGCAGCACAGGGGCATCGGCGGGGGCGGCGGGGGTGGGGGAAGGCATAGGTTACGGAGACAGAAGTCGTGAAAGTGGCAACACCCGGATGCTATCCATGCGCAATCACGCAGTAAATTGCGGTAAATTGCAGCGGTCATATACGTTTTCGCATGAATACACTCGACTGGAACCAGCTCAAGGCGTTTCTGGAAACCGCAGAAACCGGCTCGCTGTCGGCGGCCGCGCGCAAGCTGGGCCTGACCCAACCCACCCTGAGCCGCCAAGTGGCCGCGATCGAGCAGCACATGGGCGTGACCCTGTTCGAGCGCGTGGGCAAGGCCCTGGTGCTCACGCCCACCGGGCACGACTTTCTGGAACACGCCCGCGTCATGGGTGCGGCCGCCGAGGCCCTGGCCATGGCAGCCGCCGGCCGCTCGCAGGCGGTGGGCGGCGTGGTCTCGGTCTCGGCCAGCGACGCGGTGGCCGCGCACTTGCTTCCCCCGCTGGTGCGTCAGCTGCGCGAGCAGGAGCCAGGCATTGCGATCGACGTGATCTCGTCCAACGCGTTGAGCGACCTGCTGCGCCGCGAGGCCGACATCGCCATCCGCCACGTCAAGCCCGAGCAGCCCGAGCTGATCGCCCGGTTCATCCGCGAGGCCTCGGCCAGCTTCTATGCGTCCGAAGACTGGGTCCAGGCGCACGGCCACCCGCGCAGCGGCGAAGATGCGGCGCATCTGCCCTTTGTCGGCTCCGACCGATCAGGCCAGTTTCTGGGCTACCTTCGCCAGCACGGCCTGCCACTGAGCGAGGCCAACTTCAGCTGCTACGCCGACCACTCGGTGGCCCACTGGGCCCTGGTGCGCCAGGGCATGGGCATCGGCGCCATGATGGACGAGATCGCCCGCGACACCCCGGGCATCGTCCGCGTGCTGGACGACGTGCCGCCGGTGCGCTTCCCGATCTGGCTGGTCACCCACCGTGAACTGCGCACCGCGCGGCGGATTCGGGTGGTGTTCGAGGCCCTGGTGCAAGGCTTGGCACCCAACCCCGCAGGCGTTTGAGCGCCCGCGTTCTTGTTCTGACGCAGCCCACGGGTCGATGGCCCGGTGCATGATGGCAGCTGAATGCCTGTTCCCCTCGCACCCCTCCCGACAGTACCCGACCCGACCCTCCTGGAACCCGCCGATCTGGCACACCAGCTGCGCGTGGATGTAGCCACGGGCCTGAGCGCGGCACAGGTGCGAAAGCGCCTGACCGACAACGGCCCGAACGTTTTTGCATCCGAGCCGTCGCCGTCACAGTGGAGCCGTCTGCTCGCGCAGTTCCAGGATCCGCTGGTGTACCTGCTGCTCGCAGCCGTGCTGGTCACACTGGCGGCATGGGCTCTGGAGGGCCGGCACGGCTGGCCGGTGGATGCGCTGGTGATCCTGGCCATCGTCAGCCTCAACGCGTTCATGGGTTACGCCCAGGACGCACGCTCGCAGCGGGCCGCCGCCGCATTGGCCCGGTTGGCGGTGGTGAATGTCACCGTGCGGCGGGATGGCATCGCCTGCGCGGTGGCCGGCCCGGACCTGGTGCCAGGCGACATTCTGCTGCTGTCCGAAGGTGACCGGGTCGGGGCAGATGCGCGGCTGGTGCAGGCCAACACCCTGCTGGTGCAGCAGGCGTCACTCACGGGCGAAAGCGAGGCTGTCCCGAAGGACGTTGCCACGCTAAAGGGTCCGGTTGCGCTGGCCGAGCGGACGAACATGGTATTCAAGGGCACCGCAGTCGTCCAGGGCACCGGGCTGGCCATCGTCACCGCGACTGGCATGCAGACCGAAATGGGTGCCGTCGCACACCTGCTGGCGGCCACCCCGGAGGTGGCCACGCCGCTGCAAAAAGAAATCCGCGCCATGAGCCGCAGGTTGGGCTGGGCAGTGCTGCTCATCGCCACGATCGTGGTCGTGACGCTGTGGTGGGTGACAGACATCCGCACCGGTGCCGATGCGGTCGCGGTGCTGCTGCTGGGGGTGTCGCTGGCCGTGGCAGCGGTGCCCGAGGGCCTGCCGGCCATCCTGTCGCTGGTGCTGGCTCTCGGCGTACAGCGCATGGCGCGCCATCACGCCATCGTCAAGAAGATCTCGTCGGTCGAGACACTCGGTTCAGCCTCGGTGATCTGCACCGACAAGACCGGCACCCTCACGCGGTCCGAGATGACCATCCAGCGCATCGTCACCGCCTCCGGCGATGTGCGGGTGGACGGCGTGGGGTACCAGCCTGTGGGGCAACTGCACCTGTCGGGGGCGCTGTTGCCAGCGGGCGATGTGTTCGACGAGGTTCTGGTGGTGCTGGGCGGCGGCAGCGAGGCCGGCAATGCCGCGTTGCGGCAGGCCGACGGCGGCAGCTGGGCCATCCAGGGCGACCCGACCGAAGCCGCGTTCCTGGTCGCCGAGCGCAAGCAGGGCACGGCTGAACGTCGCGCGCGGCGCTTTGCGCGCATCGCCGAGATTCCCTTTACGTCTGATCGCAAGAGGATGTCGGTGGTGGTCACCGATCAGGAGCATGGTGGTGCACAGGTGCTGATCAGCAAGGGGGCTCCGGATGTGCTGCTGCCGCATTGCACGCAGTTGCGGGTGGGCCGGCAGTGCGTCCCGCTGACACAGGCCCTGCGCTCGCGTGTCTTGGCCGACCTGCACGCCCTGTCCGGCGACGCGTTGCGCACGCTGGGTGTCGCCTACCGGCCGCTGGCCGCGGGGGAGGATGCGCAGGCCGGCAGTGGGCTGGAGCAGGGGCTGGTCTATGCCGGCACGGTGGGCATGATGGATCCGCCGCGCGCCGAGGTGCGGCCCGCCATCGCCGAGGCGCAACGTGCCGGCATTCGCATCGTCATGATCACGGGCGACCATCCGCGCACGGCAGCCCGCATTGCAGCCGACCTGGGCATTCAGGCTGCGGATGCCCGGGTGCTGACCGGCCCCGACATCGACGCGCTGGATACCGCAGGCCTGGCGGCGGCAGTGCGGCTGAGCGCTGTGTTTGCCCGTGTGGCGCCGGTTCACAAGCTGCGCATCGTCGATGCCTTGCAGGCGAATGGCGATGTGGTGGCCATGACCGGCGATGGCGTCAACGATGCACCGGCGCTGAAGGCGGCCGACATCGGTATTGCCATGGGCATCACGGGCACCGAGGTGACCAAGCAGGCTGGCAAGATGATCCTGGCGGACGACAATTTCGCCACCATCGTGACGGCGGTGCGCGAGGGGCGCGGCATCCTGAACAACATTCGCAAGTTCCTGCGCTACTTGCTGTCGTCCAACATGGGCGAGGTGCTCACGGTGTTCCTGGGGGTGCTCGGCGCCCATGCGCTGGGCCTCACCGACGGGTCGGGCACCGTGGTGCTGCCGTTGCTGGCCACGCAAATCCTGTGGATCAACCTGGTCACCGATTCCACCCCCGCGCTGGCCATGGGCGTGGACCCGCAATCCGATGATGTGATGGCGCGTCCCCCGCGCGCCCACGGCGAGCGCGTGATCGACGCGCCCATGTTGCGCACGGTGGTGTGGACCGGCCTGGTCATGGCGCTGGCGAGCCTGGCCACGCTGGACCTGCTGCTGCCCGGCGGATGGCTGCCCGGCGATCAGTCGCTGGACCTGGCGCGCACCGCGGCCTTCACGGTGCTGGTGCTGGCGCAACTGTTCAATGCCTTCTGTACCCGCTCGGACACCAGCAGTGCCTGGCATGGGCTGTTCGATAACCGCTGGCTGTGGATGTCCGTGCTGCTCGGCACCGCATTGCAGGTGGCTGTGGTGGAGTGGTCCTGGTTGAACCAGGCCTTCCACACGGTGTCCTTGAGTGCGAAGCAATGGGTGCTCTGTCTGGCGATGGCCAGCACGGTTCTGTGGGCCAGCGAGTTGCGCAAGTGGCTGACCCGGTACTTTTCCAGCCGATGAACGCCGACGGGTGATGGCCTTACACGCTGTCGTCCCACGGTGCTGACAGGCGCACGGCGCAGTTGATGATTCCGACCATGGAGTAGGTCTGTGGAAAATTGCCCCACAACTCGCCGGTGCGCGGGTTCAGGTCCTCCGACAGCAGGCCCACATGGTTGCGGCAGGCCAGCAGGGCTTCGAAGTCTGCGCGCGCCCGATCTGTCTCACCAATGCGCGCGAGCGCATCAACGCGCCAGAACGAGCAGGCGTTGAAGGCGACCTGTGGCTGGCCGAAGTCGTCGGCGCTTTCGTACCGGCGCATGTGCGGGCCATCGCACAAGGCACGATCCAGAGCCAGGACCGTGCTGCGGAATCGCGCGTCTCCATGCGGCAGAAAGCCGACCTCGCCCATCAGCAAAAGGCTGGCGTCCAGCGACGACCCGCCAAAACTCTCGGTGAACGACTGGCGCGTGTCGCTCCAGGCTCGTTGCACGATGGTCTGGTGGATCACCTCGGAGCGATGCTGCCACAGCGTGGCGCGTGCAGGCAGCCCCAGAACCCCCGCGATCTTGGCCAGGCGGTCGCAGGCGGCCCAGCACATCAACGAGGATGAGGTGTGCACACTGGCGCGGGTGCGCAGCTCCCACATGCCCGCATCGGGCTGATCGTGCAGTTGCCATGCCTGCTCGCCCACGCGCTCCAGTGCCGCAAAGTCGGCTGCGGTGGCGCGCCGGAACAGCCGGTGGTCGTGAAAGGCCTGGGCTGCGCCCAGCACGATATTGCCGTAGACATCGTGCTGGAAGTGTTCATGGGCCTGGTTGCCGGCGCGTACGGGCCCCATGCCGCGGTACCCGGGCAAGCCGGTGACCATCGACTCCGACAGGTGCTGTTCCAGGCCGATGCCGTACAGCGGCTGCACATGGCCACCTGGCGCTCCGCGAATGGCGTCCTGCAGCCAGCGCAGGTAGTCCTCCATCGTTCCCACCTCGGCCAGGCTGTTGAGCGCACGCACCACGAAAAAAGCGTCGCGCAACCAGCAATAGCGGTAGTCCCAGTTGCGCCCGCTGTCGGTGGCCTCCGGGATACTGGTGGTCAATGCGGCAATGATGGCGCCGGTTTCCTCGTATTGGCACAACTTGAGCGTGATCGCCGCCCGGATCACCGCGTCTTGCCACTCGATGGGCAACGCCAGCCGTCGCGTCCAGTGGCGCCAGTGCATCAGGGTCTGCTCTTCGAAGTGGCGGGCAGTGTTCTCTACCGCATCCGACAGGGTCTCGTCAGGGCCGAGTAGCAGGCTGACCGGTCCATGCAGCGAGAACAGGGTGCCCTCGGCAAGGTAGGTGGGTGCCACATTGGTGGTGAGCCGCAGCGTGACACCGGGCAGCACATAGCGCAGGTGGTTGCTGCCGCGTGTCACCACCGGGGCGCTGGCGCCCCAGTCGCCGCGTGGCCGCACGGTGACCCGCACGCGTGGACTGCCCGACAGCGGACGGATTCGGCGCACCAGTTGCGCCGGGCGGAACATGCGGTCATGCTGGTAGAACCGTGGCGCGAAGTCGGTGACCTCGATCGCGTCGCCGCTGTCCGAGTGCAGGCAGGTGCGCAGCACGGCTGTGCCGGGATCATAGGCCTGTGTGCTGCGCGTGCAGCCTTCCAGCGCCACGGACATGCTGCCTTCTTCGGGCAGACCTGAAGCGGAGTCCAGCAGCGCATGGAACACCGGGTCGCTGTCGAAGCGTGGCATGCAGCACCAGACGACCGACGCGCGGCGGTCGATCAGTGCGCCGATGGCGCAGTTGCCGACCAGTGCGAGATCCAGCGATGCGCGCGAGTCCATGCTGTCGGCGCGGGGCATTGGAGCGGAGCTCACCGCCGCCCCCCGGTTGCGCAACAGGACGATCGAGTATCCTCAGAAGTCCCCGACGAATTGTTACGAATTGCTGCGCGGGCGGCGAAGATGCGCTGGTACATTGGTCCGAATATAGCGTGTAGCCTGGCAGTCCGCCACTGCGTGATCATCCGCCGGGCAAACGCTGTGTGCCATGAAGTATCTCAGTCTCCAAATCCGCTTTCTTCTGCCCTTGGTGCTGACGCTGGTCGCAGCCGCCTACCTTGCATTGCCGCTGATGGACGGCCTGACGTTGCGCTGGTTTGCGCGCGACCTGAATACCCGAGGCCTGCTCGTCGCTACCGCTCTATCGGACTCGATCGTCGAGGCGCGTGGTGATGCCAGACGTGCACGCTTGCAGTTTCTGCTGGACCGCGCCGTATTGGACGAACGCCTGATCGCCATCGGCCTGTGCGACCCGGCCAATGGTTTGCTGCGCAGGACCACCAATTATCCGTCTGCGTTGTCCTGTGCCCAGGCCAAGGCGGCGGCCGCGCTGCCGGAACCTCGGGTGCTGGTGCCAGGTGGCGCCGCCCATGTGGGCTACCACCCGATCAACGACGACACCGGTGTCGTCGCGCATCTGGTGGTGCTGCACGACCTCAGCTTCATCGACCGGCGCAGCCAGGAAACACGGCGCTACCTCCTCCTCTTCATGTCTGGCTTGGGCCTGGCGATTGCGCTGATCACGATGGTGGTGGCCCAACTCAGTTGGCGCGGCTGGGTCAAGGGCGTGCGTGGCATCTTGCGGGGAGAGGGGTTGCTACGCCCCTGGCTGGAGCAGCCCGAGATGGCGCCGTTCGCGGCTGACATCCGCGCCCGCCTGCGGGACCTCGAGGACGAGTACCGCCGATCACTGGGCCCGCAGACCGAATGGAATCCGCAGGCCCTGCGCTCGCTCCTGCGTACCCAACTCAGCGGTGACCAGGTGATCGTGGTGTCCAACCGCGAACCCTACATCCACGAGCAGACAACCAGCGGCATGGTGGTGACGCGGCCCGCCAGCGGATTGGTGACGGCTGTTGAACCGGTCATGCGTGCCTGCTCGGGTACCTGGATCGCCCACGGCGGGGGCAGTGGCGACCGCGCAGTCGTGGACCGGCATGACCGCGTGGGCGTGCCACCCGGCCGCAACGAATATGTGCTGCGACGAATCTGGCTGACGCCTGCCGAGGAGCAAGGCTACTACTACGGGTTCGCCAACGAGGGCATGTGGCCGCTGTGCCATGTCGCGCATGTGCGGCCAGTGTTCCGCGAGTCCGACTGGGAGCAGTACCGTGCCGTCAACCAGCGCTTTGCCGACGCGGTGGTGGCCGAGGCGCGCAGCGAGGATCCGGTGGTGCTGGTGCAGGATTACCACTTCGCACTGCTGCCGGCGATGATCCGCGCCCGACTGCCCCGGGCCACCATTTTGACCTTCTGGCATATCCCATGGCCGAATCCGGAGTCCTTTGGTATCTGCCCCTGGCGCCAAGAGATCCTGGAAGGCATGTTGGGCAGCACCATCCTGGGTTTTCACACGCGCTACCACTGCAAGAACTTCCTGGAGACGGTCGACCGTTACCTGGAGGCGCGCATCGAGCATGAGCACTCCACCATCTCCTTTCGCGACAAGGAAACGCTGGTCGAAAGTTATCCGATCTCGATCGAGTGGCCGTCCGATGCGACGGTTGCTGAATGGCCCTCCGTGGCGGCCTGCCGCGAAGCCGTGCTGGCCCGGTTTGGCCTGCCCGCGCAGACTTGTCTGGCCGTGGGTGTCGACCGCTTCGACTACACCAAGGGCATCCTCGAGCGGCTGCATGCCGTCGAGCGGCTGTTGGAGAAGTACCCGGATTGGATCGGGCGATTCGTGTTCATCCAGGTGGCGGCGCCGACGCGCAGCGCGCTGGACGAATACCGCAGTTTCCAGGAGCGCATCGAACGTGTCACCGTGCGTATCAACGAGCGGTTTGGCAGTGCCGGCTACCAGCCGGTGGTGCTGCTGGCTCGCCACCACGAACACGATGCCGTGACCGAGTTGTTCCGCGCGGCCGACATGTGCGTGGTGACCAGCCTGCACGATGGCATGAACCTGGTCTGCAAGGAATTTGTCGCCGCGCGCGACGACGAGCGGGGTGTGCTGATTTTGAGCCGCTTTGCCGGCGCAGCCCGAGAAATGACCGAGGCCTTGATCGTGAATCCTTACCATGTGGAGGAAACCGCTGACGCGCTGCATAGGGCAGCAACCATGCCACTCGCCGAGCAACGAGAACGCATGGCCAGCTTGCGGATGGGGGTGCGCGAGTTCAACGTGTTCCGGTGGGCTGGGCGGATGCTGGCCGATGCCGGCCGCTCGCGCCTGCGCGAACGCATCGATGCGCGGGTTCAGCGCCATGGCGCTTCCTGACATGCAACACCTGTTTTCTGCTCCTGGCCTGAATGCAATGCGTGCCACCCTGGCGCTGAAGCCGCTGCTGGCCTTTGACTTCGACGGCACTCTGGCGCCTATCGTGAATCGGCACGACGATGCACGCATACCGCAGCCAGTAGCGGCTCGATTGCGCTTGCTGGCGCAACTGTTGCCGGTCGCGATTGTTTCAGGCCGTTCCGTGGCGGATGTTCAGGCCCGCCTGGATTTCGAGCCCCGATTCATCGTGGGGAACCATGGCGCGGAGAATCCGTTCGGATCCCATGGGACCGATGCGCCGATCATTCTTGATGGCGTACGCCAGAGGCTGCGCGCGCATGCCGCCGAACTGGCGCTGGCAGGCGTGCTTGTCGAAGACAAGCAGCATTCGATTGCGTTGCACTACCGGCTGGCGCCGGACCGGGAAGTGGCGCATCGGCAGATCACCGCTTTACTGCACAGCCTACCGTCAGACATACGGGTGTTTGGTGGAAAAATGGTGGTCAACGTGGCGGCTGCCGATGCGCCTGACAAGGCCCAGGCCGTGCTGGGGCTGGTCCGCCATGCCCAGGCCCAGGCTGCCGTGTTTGTGGGTGACGATCTCAATGACGAGCCTGTATTTGCCAGTGCCCCAGCATCCTGGCTGACGGTGCGCGTGGGTCGCGATGACCCGGCCTCGCACGCCAGGTTTGGCCTGGACGGCTTCGATGAAGTGGCCGCCATGCTGGACCGCATGTTGGCGCTTGCGCAGCCGTGATCTGGTGCGGTCGCGGTGGCAGCCGACCGCGGCGCTGCATCATCCCAGCACGCGTGTCAGCATGTCGGCCAGCGCGGCCGGCGAAGGTGGCTTGTCGACAAAACCCAGCACATCCAGGGCGTCGGCCTGCTGGCGCAGAGTGTCGCTGTTGTCGCCACTGACAAACACCACCCGCGTGGCTGCCAGTTGCAGGTCTGGCAGGGTGCGCAGTGCGCGCACCAGGTGTACGCCATCCATGGGCTGCATCTGCACATCGGTCAGGATCACATCGGGCCGTGTCGATGCGACAGCCTGCAAGGCGCTTGCGCCATCGGCAAAGGCATGCACGTGCCCAACGCCAAGACGGCGCAGGTTGCCGGCGATCAAGATGCGCATGCTGGCCTGGTCATCGACCACCATCACGCAGGCCTGTTTCAAATCCATGGGTCTCTGTTGTCCGGTCGCTGCCGCGGGCATCACTTGCAGTGTGGGAGGCCCGATTGTGTACGCAATCGCAAACCGGCTGGCCATCCGGCTGCGCCGAAGTGGTATGGTTTACCTTTCAGATTGCGAGGATGTTATATGCATTACCGTCGAGTGGGCCGCAGCGGCCTGCAGGTGAGCGCGCTCTCACTGGGTTCCTGGGTCACCTACCACAACCAGGTGAATGTCAGCGCCGCACGCGAGATGCTGGCCGCCGCCCTGGACGCCGGCGTGAATTTCTTCGACAACGCCGAGGCTTACGCGGGTGGCAAGAGCGAAGAGGTCATGGGCAAGGCGCTCAAGGCACTCAAGCGCCCGCGCCTGGACTACGTGATCTCGACCAAGTTCTTCTGGGGCCTGCCCACCGAAGGCGCGGGCATCAACTGCAAGAACACGCTCAACCGCAAGTACCTGATGCAGGCCATCGACGGCTCGCTGGAACGCTTCGGCACGGACTTCATCGACCTGGTCTATTGCCACCGCCCCGACCCGCACACGCCGATCGAGGAAACAGTGCATGCCATGAGCGACATGATCACCCAGGGCAAGGCACTGTATTGGGGCACCAGCGAATGGTCCGCGGGCGAGATCCGCGCCGCCTGGGACATCGCCGATCGCCACCACCTGCACAAGCCGGTGATGGAGCAGCCGCAATACCACCTGTTCCATCGCAAGCGGGTGGAGCAGGAATACGCACGGCTCTATGAAGACATCGGCCTGGGTCTGACCACCTGGAGCCCGCTGGCCAGCGGCTTGCTGACCGGCAAGTACCGCAAGGGCATTCCCAAGGGCAGCCGCGGCGCGCGCAAGGACATGGCCTTTCTACAGCAGGCACTGACCGACACCCGGCGCGCAGCGGCAGTCGACGAGCTCGCCCTGGTGGCCGCCGATCTCGGCTGCACGCTGGCCCAGTTGGCGATCGCCTGGGTGGCGAACAATCCCCAAGTCAGCTCGGTCATCACGGGTGCATCCAAGGCAGAACAGCTGACCGAGAACCTGGGCGCCTTGAAAGTGCTGCCCCAGTTGACGCCCGAGGTACTGGCGCGCATCGATGCGGGCTGCGCACCGGTACTGCTTTAGTCGCGGATCGTCGACTCCACCACACAGCGCGTGACGCGCGGTGGCGACTCGCCCAGATGAAAGGCGATCCGCCGGTCGCGCAACGCGGCATCGGCGGCAGTGAGGCGCTCGAAGCGGCGCAGGTGCTCCGCCCAGGACGGGTCGACGAATTGTTCGATGAAGCGGCCCGGTTCATGGATGTCGCGCAGCAGCTCCCATGACAACACGCCATGGCGCAACCGGCTGCTGCGGCTTTGCTGCATCAGCGCGCGGAAGTCGTCGGCCCGGGCCGGGTCGATCTGGTATTCGATGCTCACCACCACATGCCCGCTGGGCGGGGGGGATTCGACGACGGGCTGGGCCGACTGCCCGAGCGGTGTCTGGTCTTCCTCGATGCTGCTGTTGCCCAGCAGACGGTTGGCCGCCAGCAAGGACGTCAAGCCCACGGCTGCCGCAATCAGAAGGCTCATCGGCACAGTCGTCCAGGTGGCGACCTGGCCCCACAGCGCGGCACCGCCGGCGCTGGCACCCATGATGGCCATCTGGTACATCGACATGCCGCGAGCACGCACCCAGTTGGGCAGCCCCATTTGGGCGGACACGCTCAACGCATTGGCGATGGTGATCCAGGCCATGCCGGACGCGAACATGGCCAGGCTCGCCACCCAGGGCGAGGGTGCCAGCGCCACCACCACCATGCCGAGCGAGTACAGGCCGGCGCCGCGCGCCACCAGGCCGTCGCGCGACCAGCGCTGGCGCAGCCGCGGCAGCAGCATCGCGGTGCTGATCGCGCCGGCGCCCATCGCTGCCAGCAGCAGGGTGTAGGTGCCGGCATCGCCGCCGGGCAGGCCGCGCGCCACTAGCGGCAACATGGCGATGGAGGCGGTCGAGTAAAAGAAAAACAGCGATATGCGCACCAGCACGCCTTGCAGGTGCGGCGACTGGCCGGCGTATTGCAGGCCCACCCGGATGGCGCTCAACAGCTTTTCGCGGCCCAGCGGCTGTGGTGTGGTGATGCGTTGCCAGCGCGAGATCACCCACGCCGCCACCAGTGACAGCGCGGCATTGAGCATGAACACATACTGGCTGCCCAGGCTGGCGATCAGTGCACCGGCCAGCAGCGGACCGGCGATGCGCGAGGCATTCATCGACACGCCATTGAGTGCCAGCGCGGCTGGCAGCTGGCTGCGCGGCACGAGCTCGGGCACGATGGCCGCAAACACCGGCCAGCGCAGTGCCAGGCCGATGCCGTTGGCGAAGTTCAGCGCCAGCAGCAGCGTGGGCGTCATGGCGCCGGTGAGCACGGCCGCGCACATCAGCAACGCGACGGTGGTGACCCAGAGCTGAGTCCAGAAGAAAAAGCGCTTGCGGTCCAGGATGTCGGCCAGGGCTCCACTCGGCAGGCCCAGCAGGAAAACCGGCAGGGTCGAGGCGGTCTGCACCAGCGCGACCCAGATCGGCGTGGGCGCGAGCGAGGTCATCATCCAGGCCGCTGCCACGTCGTTCATCCACATCGCCATGTTGGCCGCCAGCCAGGTGAACCACAGCATCCGGAACACCGGCAGGGACAGCGGCGCCCAGGGCGACAGGGAGGCTGACGTCGGGGTGGATGCAGCGTCGGGTAACGGGGCGGGCATTGCGGAGCTGCGGTCGGCGGTTTCGGGAAAGATCTGACTATAGTGGGCCCATGCAGAACCGGCCCGCCCCCAATGCACTCGTCTATTCCACCGACGGTGGTGGCCGGATGTGCCCGCTGTGCCGCAGTGCTGCCAACGCCTGCCAGTGCCAGGTGGTGTCTGCCCCGGTACCCGCAGCAGGCAAGACCCGGGTGGCGCTGGAAAACAAGGGCCGCGGGGGCAAGACCGTGACCGTCGTGCGCGGTCTGCCGCTGGCGCCCGACGCGCTGGCGGTGCTGGGCAAGGCATTGCGCACTGCCTGCGGTTGCGGTGGCACCGTCAAGGACGGGGCGGTGGAGCTGCAGGGAGACCAACAGGAACCAGCCACCGCCTGGCTTCGCAAGCAGGGCCATCTGCCGCCCGCTGCCAGACCTGGCGCTTAACCGGCCGGGAGCATCTCCACCGGCACACCGCTGAGCACGGCGTTGCCCGACAGCGGGTCGCGCAGGTCTTCGTCCAGTAGCGCATTCAGGTTGGCGCCAGGGCGCTCCGACGCCAGCCTGAGCTGCGTGCCAGGCAGGTCGTGGCCCCAGCCATGCGGCACGCTCACCACTCCGGGCATCATGTCGGCGCTGCATTCCACCTGCAGTGTGATGCTGCGCCGGCCGCCGGCCGCGTCGCGGAAGATGTGTGCCATGGCGCCGTCGCGCAGGCCCAGCCGCTGGGCATCGTCGGGGTGCAGCAGCGCGGTGCAGCGCATCGGGCCCTTGGCCAGCAGCGGCAGGTTGTGCATCCAGCTGTTGTTCGAGCGCACATCGCGCCGGCCGATCACCACCATGGCTGCCGGTGTGCGGGCCAGGTCGGTGTGGGCCCGCTGCAGGTCGTCGAGCAGGAGCTGCGGCGCCAGTTCGACCTTGCCGCTGGGCGTGCGCAGCAGCTCGGGCAGTCGCGGCTGCAGCGGCCCGAGGTCGATGCCGCCGGCGGAGGTGCTGGCGCGGACCCGCGCCAGGTTCAGCCCCTCGGGTTGGCGGCCGAACTGGTCGCCATAGGGGCCGCTGCGCAGCGCCACGTCGAGCAGGCGGTCCGGGCCGTGCAGCCCGGCGGTGGCGGCCAGCACGGCCGGTGCCGCAGCGCCGAATCGCAGCTGGGTTTCCTGCGCGAACTGTTCGTCGTCGATGTCGGCCGCGCTGCGCTGTGGGTCGCCGCCGGACGCGATGGCCGCGAGCTGCAGCACGGTCTCCCATTCGGCCGGCTGACCGGGTGCGCGGGCGAACACCGGCGGGCTGTAGCGCGCATGGTTGCGCCAGGACAGTTGCGGGAAGGGCATGTCGTAGTGCATGTCTTCGAGTGGCGATGCGGCTGGCAGCACCACGTCGGCGTGGCGCGTGGTCTCGTTGAGGTAGATGTCCAGGCTGACCATGAAGTCGAGGCCGTCCAGCGCCTGTGCCAGGCGCGCGCCGTTCGGGGCCGAGAGCACCGGGTTGGTGGCCAGGGTGAACAGAGCGCGGATCTGGCCCTTGCCGGGTGTCTCGATCTCTTCCATCAGGCAGCCGATGGGCAACTCCCCCATCACCTCGGGCGCGGCGCTGACGCGGCTGGCATGGCGGCCCAGGGCCACGCCGCGGCCGATGCCCGGCTGGCCCGAGGCGTTGGACGCAAACGCGGCAGCCTTGGGGAACATGGCACCGCCGGGCGTATCCAGGTGGCCAGTCAGCGCGTTGAGCACATCGACCAGCCAGGTGGCCAGGGTGCCGTATTGCTGGGTGCAGCTGCCGATGCGGGCATAGATGCTGGCGCGCGGTGATGCCGCCAGTTCGCGGGCCAGTGCCCGGATGATGCCGGCTGGAATGCCGCAGCGCGCAGACACCGCCTCGGCGCTGAACCCCTGCACAGCGGCCTGGATGGCGTCGACACCCTGCACCTGCGCCGCAACCGTCCCCAGGCGCACCAGCCCCTCGTCGAACAGCGTGTGCACCATGCCGGCCAGCAAAAAGGCATCGCCGCCCGGGCGGATGAAATGGTGCGCATCGGCTAGGGCCGCGGTCTCGGTGCGGCGCGGATCGATCACGACCAGCCGCCCGCCACGGGCCTGCATGGCGCGGGCCTTGCCGCGAAAATCGGGCACCGTCCACATGCTGCCGTTGCTGACCACTGGGTTCGCACCCAGCACGATGAGCAATTCGCAGCGGGCGATGTCGGGCACCGGCACGCTCATCCAGTGGCCGAACAGCAGGCCGCTTGCGACATGGCGCGGCATCTGGTCCAGCGTGGCGGCGGTGAAAACGTTGCGGGTTCCCAGTGCCTTAGCCAGGCGCGGGATGGTGCTCAGCAGGCCGATCTTGTGCGCGGCTGGATTGCCGATCACCAGGCCGACGGCATCCCGGCCGTGCGCCTGCTGGATCGGTGCCAGGCGCCGTGCGATCTCTTCCCAGGCCTCGGCCCAGGTGGCCGGCTGGAGCCGGCCATCGCGCCGGATCAGCGGCGTGCGCAGGCGGTCCGGGTCCTCGTGCAGATCCTTCAGGGCCACGCCCTTGGGGCAGATGTAGCCGGCGCTGAACACATCGGCGTCATGCCCGCGGATTCGCGCCACCTGCTCGCCGCGCACCGTGATCTCGAGGCCGCAGCAGGCCTCGCACAGCGGGCAGATGCGGTGGTGGATGGTTTCGGTGGTGCTTTGCATGCAAACTCCTGTCACCCGATGCGGGTGGTGTGGCTGGCCCAGTAGTGGTCGCGCAGGCCGCGCTTGTACAACTTGCCAGTGGGCAGGCGCGGCATCTGCGCGATGAAGTCGATCGAGCGCGGGCATTTGTGCCGCGCCAGCTGCTGCTGGCAAAACGCGATGAGCGCCTGCGCCAGGGCGGGGTCGGCCGCCACGCCGTCAACTACCTGCACCACGGCCTTGACCGCTTCGCCCAGGTCCTCATGGGGCACGCCGAAGACGGCGGCATCGGCCACCTGCGGATGGGTCACGAGCAGGTTCTCGCACTCCTGCGGGTAGATGTTGACCCCGCCCGAGATGATCATGAAGCTGGAACGGTCGGTCAGGTACAGGTAGCCCTCGGCGTCCACATAGCCCATGTCGCCCACGGTGGTCATCGTGCCATCAGCCGAGCGCGTGAGCGCGGTGCGCTCGGGGTCCTTGTAGTAGACGAAGGGGTTGGCGGTCTTGAACCAGATCTCGCCCGGGGTGCCGGCAGGGACCGGTTGGCCGTTGCTGTCCAGGATGTGCAGGTCGCCCAGCAGCACCCGGCCCACCGTTCCGCGGTGTGCCAGCCACTCGGCGGTATCGCAGGCCGTGATGCCCATGCCTTCGGTGGCGCCGTAATACTCGTGGATGATCGGCCCCCACCAGGCGATCATCTGTTCCTTGACCGGAATCGGGCAGGGTGCTGCGGCATGCACCGCGATCTCGAGCGAGGACAGGTCATAGCGGGCCCGCACCTCGGCTGGCAGCTTGAGCATGCGGTTGAACATGGTCGGCACCAGCTGCGAATGGGTCACGCGGCAGCGCTGCACCAGCGCCAGGTACTGCTCGGCATCGAAGTGCTCCATCACCACGGCGGTGCCGCCGTTGCGCAGCGTGATGTTGATGCTCGACAGGGGCGCGGAGTGGTACAGCGGCGCAGGCGACAGGTAGACCATGCCAGCGCGTCCATGCCACAAGGTGTTCAGGAACTCGAACAGCGGCAGGGGATTCTCGGGTGGGTTCTCCGGCAGCGGCCGCAGGATGCCTTTGGGCCGGCCGGTTGTCCCGGAAGAGTAGAGCATGGCCGCACCAAGGCACTCGCCGGTCATGCGCGTCGCCGGGAACGCGGCGATGGCGGTTTCGTAAGCCGCGATGGCGGCAGACCCGACCGAGCCGACCGGCAGCGCCGCATCGTCAGCCACCACCAGGCACAGGCGCACCGCCAGGCACTGCGCCAACGCCTCCAGTGCGACCGGCAGGCATGCCTGCGAGGTGATCAGCAGTTGCGACTCGCTGTTGTCCAGGATGAAGGCCAGCTCGTCGGCCTTCAGATACGAGTTGATGCAGGTGTAGTACAGGCCGCTGCGTTCACCGGCGACACAGCATTCGACATACGGGCGGTTGTTTTCCATGAACACCGCGTAGTGGTCCAGCCGTTGCAGGCCCTGCGCACGCAGCAGGTGCGCCAGCCGGTTGCTGCGCTGCTCCAGCTCGCCATGGGTCAGGACCTCGCCGCTGGCGGCCATGATCACCGCCGGGCGGTCGGGAAACTGCTGGGCGGTCTTACCGGCGTACATGCGCTTGGGTGCCGGCGTGGCCTCAGACGGCTTCCAGCGCGAACGCAACGCCGGCGTTGTGCTGCAGTCTGGTGATGAGTGCTGTTCCCAGGGCGGAGGCGGGCGTCCAGATGCCGCCAGGCGTGGCAGTGGCGTCCTGTAGCAGGCAGACCGCGGCCTCAGTGATCATTTTCGAGGTGGAGCCGTAACCGGGATCTCGGTCGCCCTTCACGCCCACGCGGACCGCGTGGCCGGCAGCGTCGTGGCCGACAAACAGCACGTCGTAGTAACCAGCGTCGCGCTCTGCCCGCGACGGGCCTTCACCCGGCTGGGGGCCGCCTTCGGCACCGAGCGATTTGTCGGCGGCCACTGCCTGGGCCATTGCCTCGCCCTTGGCGCCTGGGCCGGTCACCAGCATCTCGTCGTAGACCAGATCGCTGCCCCAGGCATGGCCGAGCAAAAAGTTGGAGCGGTGCACATTGCGGGTGTTGATGGCTGCCATGACAAACGGCGCGACCCAGACGCCGAGCGCCTCGTCCAGCATCGGCCGATTACCGGACGGCTGGCGCGGGCCGGTGAAGCCGGGGGTGAGCGAAAACGGATTGCGCAGCAGGTCGAGCACCGCCGGATCCCTGCCGGCCGCGGCCATCGTCGCCTGCAGGCTGGCCGCTGTGCCGCCCGAGAAGGTGCCTTTCATCTTTCGTACCCGGCCGCGCACCCGGCAGGCGGTGCTGCCGTGCTGTTGGCGCATCGTGTCTTGCAGCATCAGCATGCCCAGGTCGAACGGGATCGAGTCGAAGCCGCACGAGAACACGATGCGGGCGCCGCTGGCGCGTGCGCCGGCCTCATGGGCATCGATCATCGCGCGCATCCAGGCCGGTTCGCCGCACAGGTCGACATAGTCCACGCCAGACGCCGCGCAGGCGGCCACCAGTTCGTTGCCAACCAGCTGGTACGGCCCCACGGTGGTGAGCACCAGCCGGGTCTGCGCCATCAGCGCCTGCAGGCTGGTGCTGTCACGGCTGTCGGTAACCACCAGCGGCGTGTCGGCCGGTGCCCCGACTTCGTCGCGCACGGCGGCCAGCTTGGCCGCGCTGCGCCCCCCCATGGCCCAGCGCACGCCACTGCCGGCGGGGTACCGCTGCAAAAGATATTCGATGACCAGGCGTCCGGTGAAGCCAGTGGCGCCGTGGACGACGATGTCGAAGGGTTTGTTGGTCATGGGGTCTCCTGCCGGGCCGTGCACACCGCCTGGCGCCGGATGGCGCACGGTCGGCCTGGTGTTGGGCTGCATTGTGGAGCAATCCGCCTCAGCCGCTGCGCGCTCGGTGCGTGCGCAGATGGTGGATCGCCAGTGCCAGCGACGCCGCCTGCAGCACCGCGCAGAAATAGAACGGTGCACCGATACGCCAGTCGCCTTGTGGCAGGTGCGACACCACGGCCAGCAACGGTGCGCCCACCATGGGCGCCAGCACGGCCATCAGGCTGCCCAGGGAACTCACCGCACCCAGCGTCTGCCCCTGGCTGCGTTTGTCGGCGGCAGACGAGATCATGCTCTGCACCGCGGCCGTCACCGTCACGCCGAACAGGTTGAGGCCGATGATCGCGAACATCATCCAGCCCTGGGTGGCGGCGCCCCACAAGGCATAGGTCAGCGTGGACGACACCAGCCCGATGATGGCCAGGCGCTGGGGTGAAAAGCGCCGCAGCATCGGCCCCATCAGGAAACCCTGCACCGTGACCGACACCACGCCCACCGCCGCCAGGGACCAGCCGTTCTCCTGGGGCCCCCAGCCGAACTTGAAGGTGGTGTAGAGCACCCAGCAGGTGTACAGGACGAACTGGGCCAGCCCGCTGAAGGCCACGACGCCCACCAGCGGCGCGACGGACTTGAGCTGCGAGAGTGCGCGCAGCGCGTTCAGGGGGTTGGCCGCGCGCCAGTGAAAGGGCTTGCGCTGGTCCACGGGAAGCGACTCAGGCAGCACAAAGTAGCCATACAGCAGGTTGACCATGGTCAGAGCGCCAGCCACGAAGAACGGCAATTGCAGGTCGATCGACCCCAGCAGCCCTCCCATCACCGGCCCGACGATGAAACCCAGCCCCTGCATCGCGCCCAACATGCCAAAGCGCCGCGCCCGCTGCTCGGGCTCGGTGATGTCGGCCACATAAGCGTTGGCCACGGCCGCATTGGCCTGCATCGCGCCCCCGACCACCCGTGCCACGAGCAGCATGGCCATACCGGTGGCCAGGGCGGTGGCGAAGAAATTCAGGCCCAAACCAAAGAAGCCCAGCAGCAGCACCGGCCGGCGGCCGTATTGGTCGGACAACGCACCCAGGATCGGTGAGGCGAAGAAGCTGGCCAGCCCGAAGACGAACGTCACCACGCCATACCAGACGGCCTGGTCGGCCTGCGAGCCACTGAACTGCCCGACCAGTGCCGGCAGCACGGGGATGATCAGGCCGATCGCCAGCATGTCGATCAACACCGTGATCATGATGAAGGGCATCGCGGCTTCGCGCGATCGCGATGCGCTCAAGGGTGTTTGCCGATCGGTTTCAGGGGTGTGCCAAACTTCTCGCGCAAGGGCGCATGGCTCAGGGGCGGAAAAGCAAACGGAGTTTCGGGCACCTTGTGCTCGGGAATCTGCTCCAGCAGGTGGCGGATCAGCGCCAGGCGGCCGCGCCGCTGGTTGTTGAAGTCGACCAGCGCCCAGGGGGCGTGCGCCGTGTGGGTGGCCTTGAGCATGGCGTCGCGCGCCTTGCCGTATTCGGCGTAGAGTTCTCGCGCCTTCAGGTCGATCGGGCTGAGCTTCCAGCGCTTGAGCGGGTCTTCCAGGCGTTCGGCAAAACGCGCTTCCTGCTGCTCCTGGTCTACCGTGAGCCAGTACTTGAACAACAAAACACCCTCATCGACCAGCAGTTTCTCGAACAAAGGCGCCTGCTGCAGAAAGGCTTTCGTCTGGGCCTCGGTGCAGAAGCCCATGACGCGCTCGACGCCGGCGCGGTTGTACCAGCTGCGGTCGAACAACACGATTTCTCCGGCGGCCGGCAGGTGCGGCACGTAGCGCTGGAAGTACCACTGGGTCATTTCGCGTTCGCTGGGGCGGGCCAGTGCCACGGTGCGGCAACTGCGCGGGTTCAGCGTCTCGGAAATGGCGTTGATGACGCCGCCCTTGCCCGCCGTGTCACGGCCTTCCACCAGCACCAGCACCCGTTGGCCGGTGTGCTGCAGCCAGCGCGCGACCACATTGAGTGCGAGTTGCAGCGGGGCGAGCTGCTCGTAGTAATCCGACTTGCCCAGCGCCCCGGCGCCAGCGATTTTCGGCGGCTTGGCGTCCTTGTCCTTGGATTTCTTCATTACTGCATCGTAGCCGATGCCCCCTTTCTGCAGGGACACAGCGCCGGAGTTCACCCGGGCAGAGTCACTGTGATGGCCAGTCCGGGGTTGGCATTGCGCACCGCGAGCGTGCCGCCATGGGCCTGGGCCACCAGTTTGCAGAGGTACAGCCCCAGCCCGACGCCGCCCTTGGCGCGCGTACGTGCGCTGTCGGGGCGGTAGAACGGTTCGGCCAGTCGGTGCAACGGTTCGTCGTCGACGCCGGGGCCGTGGTCTCGCACCTCTATTCGGATGCCGGCGCCCTCGGGCTGCAGGTGCAGCGTGGGCGCCTGCGGGGCGCCAGCGCCGTGGCGCAGGGCGTTGTCGAGCAGGTTGCGCAGCAACAGACGCAACCGGGCCGCGTCCAGCGACAGGCGCGGCAGGCCGGCTGCGGCGCTGAGCACCACCAGGGGGGCATCGGGGTGACGGTTGCGCAGCTCGGTGATCACTTCGCGGGCCAGGTCGGGCAGATCGACGGGCTCGCGCTGCAGCGCGGCATGCCGCAAGGCGAGCCGTTCACTCTCGAGCAGATCGGTGATGAGGCCGGCCATCTCCTGCAGATCACGCAACAGGGCCTCACGCTGGGGCAACACCTCGGGGGTTTCCGGCAGCAGCTCGGTGTTGAGCCGGGCCCGCGTCAACGGGCTGCGCAGCTCATGGCTGATGGCCAGCAGCAGTGCGCGTTTGGCATCGAGCATCTCGCGGATGTCCTGCCCCATGGTGTTGATCGTGCTGGCAAGCTGGCCCAGTTCGTCGGGCCGGGTTGGGCGGCCCACCGGGATCGGCTGGCTGAAGTCGCCGGCGCCGAAGCGCCGGGCACCGGCACCGATGGCATCCAGCGGGCGCAGCAGCCGTCGCAGGTAGAGGAAGGTCAGCAGGGTCAGCACCAGCAGGGCTGTCAGCGTGTAGCCCACCAGGTGGGTCTGTCGGTCGAAGGCCTGCCCGTTGATGCCGATCGTTATGCGGTGGCCGTCGGCCAGTGTGCGCGACAACAGACGCTGCCAGTCCCCCGCGCCGTCCCGGCGGTCCGGGTTCCAGCGGGCGCCGCCGGGGCGGCTGTCGCGGTCGCCTGGTGCGCGCACATCGTGCGGATGCGATTGCCATTGCACCTGCGGCCCCTGGATGGAGATGGTCAACGGCAGGCGCTGCGTGATCGCCTGCGCGCGCTCGATACGCGGCGTCCCGTCGGCCGCGACCTCGGCCACCAGTCGATCGACGTAGTCCGTCACCAGCGGGCGTGCCGCCTCGCGCCAGCCGACGGTGAATGCCCGCTGTGCGCCGCTGACAAACGTGACCGCCATGGCCAGCGCCAGCAGCAGGAACACCAGCAACAGGCGCAGCTTGATCGAGTGGCCGAGCGCATGGCGCGCGCGGCGGTGCCAGCGGTCCTGGCTGGCTCGGCCATCGGATGGCGGTGTGTTCATGGCGGTGTTCGGCGCAGGGCGAGCGTGTAGCCCGCATTGCGCAGGGTCTTGATGCAGTCCAGTGGTTCGAGTTTCCTGCGCAGGCGGCTGACCACGATGTCGACGGCCCGGGTGTAGAGCTCGGCCTCGTGCCCGCGCAGTTGGTTCAGCAGGTCATCGCGGCTGTGTACCCGGCCGGGCTCGGCCGCCAGCAGGAGCAGCAGCGCAAACTCGGTGCCGGTCAGCGCCACCGGCTGGCCCAGGCGTTCCACCACGCGCCGTGCCGGGTCGATCGTCAAACCGTCGAACTGCAGCACACCGGTCCACCAGCCCGGTTTGCTGGCCGCAGCGGCCAGGGGTGCCCGGCGCCGCCGCAGCACGGTTTGCAGGCGTGCCACCAGCTCGCGCGGCTCGAAGGGCTTGGGCAGGTAGTCGTCGGCGCCGAGTTCCAGGCCGACCACCCGGTCCATCACCTCGCCACGCGCGGTCAGCATGATGATCGGAATGTCGTTGTCCTTGCGGATCGTGCGGCACAGTTCGAAGCCGTCCATCTCGGGCAGCATGACGTCCAGGATGGCGGCATCGAAGTGGCCGCTGCCCAGCTGCGCGAGCCCGTCGCCCGGTCGCAGGGCCTGCGTCAACGACAGCTCGAAGCGCTGGAAGTAACGCTCCAGCGGCGGGCCGAGCAGTTCGTCGTCGTCAATCAGCAGGACGCGGTGCATGCCGGATTTTCACATGCGGCGCCGGGCCTGGGGCGTGCCTGCCGCGGGTCTTCAGCCCCGCTGCCACCAACCCCCGCTGCGGGGTTGCAGGCGCTCGCGCACCTGTTGTTGCTGTTGCGGGTTCAGACTGTCGTAGAAGTCGGCGAAGGCACCGATCACCTTGGGCCCGTTGCCTTGCACCACCTGTGTTTTCTGTTCGAGCATTGTCTGGGCACGTGCACGGTCGAATTTGGCGCCGGCGACCATGGCCTGGATTTCGGCGCGTGGATCCGCATCCTTGGCACGAAAGGCGGTGCGCGAAGCCATCAGCTGGTCTGCCAGCAGATCGAGCTTCTGCTTCTGCGCGGTGTCGAGTTCCAGCTTCTGGCTGATCTTGTCGACCGCCTTGACGCGCATGTCGGTGATGCGTTCGGCGCTCCAGCCTTCGCCGCGCGTGCCGTGCGACCCGCAGCCAGTGAGGCCGCCCACGACGAGGGTGGCGCCCAGGGCGCCAATGAGGGTGCGTTTGATCCAGGTTTTCATGACGGTGGTCCTTTCAGTGACCGGGTTGAACATGTCCGTCATGGTGCCGGCACAGCGGCGGTAAAGGGTGTCTGGGCGGTTTCGGTTCTTTTCGTTTTGTTTCAGTGAAAGCGTTTTTCCAGATAGGCCAGCAAGGTGCGCAGGGTCTGGGCCTCACCCCCGACCGGCCGCCCGGCGCGTGCGGTATCGTTCCACGCGAACAGGTCGATGTGCAGCCAGTCTTGCTGCTCGGGAACAAAATGCTCCAGGAAAAGCGCTGCATTGATGGCCCCTGCCATGGCATTGCGGCCGGTGTTGACGATGTCGCCGATGCTGCTCTCGATGCCGCTGCGGTAGGGTGCCCACAGCGGCATGTGCCACAGCGGGTCGTCGAGTTCCAGGCCGAGGTCGACCAATTCACGGGCGGTATCCATGCGCCGGCAGAACAGCGCCGGCAACTGTGGCCCCAGCGCCACCCGCGCTGCGCCGGTCAGCGTGGCCAGGTCGATGATCAGTTCGGGGTGGCCCTCGGCAGCATAGGCCAGCGCGTCGCACAGGATCACGCGGCCTTCAGCGTCGGTGTTGCCGATCTCGATGTGCAGCCCCTGGCGGGTCTTGAACACGTCACCCGGGCGGTAGGCGTTGCCGGAAATCGCGTTTTCCACCGTGGGCAGCAACAGCTGCAGGCGCACCGGCAATTTCAGCGCCATGACCAGTGCCGCCAGCCCCAGTGCATTCGCGGCGCCGCCCATGTCCTTCTTCATCTGGCGCATACCCTCGGGCGACTTGATGTCCAGGCCGCCGCTGTCGAAACACACACCCTTGCCGACCAGGCACAGCAGCGGGTCGCGTGGACGGCCCCAGTTCAGTTCGATCAGGCGCGGTGCGCGGCTGCTGGCCCGACCCACCGCGTGGATCGACGGGAAGTTTTTTTTCAGCAGCGCATCGCCCACGATTTCGCGGAACCGGGCGCCATGCTGGCGCGCGACCATGCGGGCCGCAGCCGACAGTTCTTCCGGCCCCATATGCTCGGCCGGCGTATTCACCAGGTCGCGCGTGGCAGCGATCACCGTCGCCTGCGCCAGGCCGCGCTGCGCTTCAGGGCTGGTAGCGAGGTGCAGCCGGGCTGGCGCCCGGCGGCGTGGCTTGTACAGGTCGAATTCGTAGCTGCCCAGCTCCCAGGACAGGGCGGCCTGTTCCGGCGCCATGCTCAGGCCCTTGTCGGACAGACGGTAGTCTCCCTCCGGCAGCGCCGAGGGCAGGGCGGCCAGCGCAAACGGGTGCTCCGCCTTCGCAGCACCCGCGAAGACCTGTACCAGCCGGCCGCGGGCGTCTGGCACCAGTGCATGGCTGTCAGCGGCGCCTGTGAAAGCCAGGGTCTTGAGCCAGGCCCGTGTCGCTGCTGGCAGGGCGGCAGAGAGTTTGGCAAAGCCGGCGCTGTCCACCACGGTGATGGCAATGGCGTCGGTCGGTGGAGTGCGGTGCAGTTGAACGGTCATGCCTGGCATGTTAGTGCGCCGGCCTGCCCAGCCCCCTCGGCACACCGAAAGCCAGCCCCCGGACCCGCATTCGGACGTCAGTGAACCGGCGTCGACTCGATGAATACCACGATCGCTGCAGCCACCTCAGGCCCCTTGCGTTCTTGCAGAAAGTGCCCCACATTGCGCGTCACGGCGTGCGGTTGGCCCAGGGCCCCTGGCACGCTTTGCTGCCACACCCGATAACCGCCCTGGGTGATCCAACCGGGAACCAGTTGCTGAAGCCGGCAAACGCACGCCAGACATGGAATGCGCGCGGCACCGGCTCCCGACCCGTGGGCAGGCCGCCATTGGCCAGTACGATGCGGCGCTTCCAGCCAGGCGCGCATCCAGATCACGTGGTGCAGGTAGGAGTAGTCGGCCTTGCGCGCCGGCTTGTCGGAGCGGCCAAACCCCACCAGGTCGGGCGCCACCACGCGCAGGCCTGCCGCCAGCAGCACCGGGATCATCTTGCGTTACAGGAAGGACCAGGCGGGCTCGGCGTGCATCAGCAGCACCACCGGCGCATCGCGCGGCCCTTGGTCGATGCAGGCCACGCGCAACTCCGCGATCTGTGTGTAACGCGGCTTCCACGGAAAGTCGGGCAGGTCGGCGAAACATGCTTCGGGGGTGCGCAGCATGTCGGTGATGACGGGCAGTTGTGCATGGGTGAGTCGTTTCAGGCTCTGAAGATGCGGGCCAGGCGCAGCAGAATGTGCGCTTCTCGCGCGCCTGCACCTGCGCTGCCAGCGGGTGGAAGTAGGAGTTCTCATCCATCCAGGCGTACTTGCGCTGGGTCATCGCCTGATTGAAGCCGGTGTGGATCGCGCCCGGTTCAATCAGCGCGACATGCCCATTGCAGCGCAGCTGGTCGAGTTCGGCGTACAGCCCCGCACCGGCGGCAGACAGTGCGAACCTGGTCATGCCATAGGGCATCAGAAAGGGCATCGGAATCCGCCCGGCGATCGAGCTCACGAACAGCACTGTGCCGTTGCGCCGCGCGATCATGCCGCGCAGCGCGAGCTGGGTCAGCTCCAGGGTGGCGAACACATTCACTTCGAAAGCCTGGCGGAGGCGGTTCACGTCGACCTCGGCCAGCGAACCCGATTCGCCCACGCCGGGGTTGTTGATCAGCACGTCCAGCGGCTGCTCCAGAATCTGTGCGCGGTCGCTGGCCGAGGTGATGTCGAGCTTTAGGACTTCCAGGCCCGGCGCGCGGCTACGGCGGGCGTCGCGCAGGGCATTGGCCTGCGCCTCGCTGAACGTGGTGGCAATGACGCGATGCGCGCGCGCGGCCAGCGCAAAGGCGTCGTCTCGGTCGATGCCGCTGCCGGCGCCGGTGATCAAGATCGTCTTGACTGTCATGGGAACAGCGCTCCCGACACGCTGGGCGTGTGCTGCTGGCGCGGGCGCTCGGCCGGGAAGCGCCCATCAGCCAGCGGGCCGCCTCGACGACGGCAGCGGCGGTTTGCCGTTGCTTTTCGCCGCGGGCCCGTAGCGCCAGCAAGCGATTGCGCGACAGCAGCCACTGGTTCACCGCTGGCATCAGCACGGTCTGGATCGATGGCATGGAGCGCTACGAAGGCAATCGCCGTACACTTGTGTACTGTGCTGCGGAACGCAGCATGTCCACCACGCCGCCGCGTCAGGGTTTTCGCCAAGTCGGCGGTCGCGGTGGCAGGGCCCCCGCCCGTCGCCCCCTGAGGAGACCATCCGGATGGATACGCCTGCCGTCAAGACAACACGCAAACGCGCCGCCGCACCGGCGGACAGCGCAAAGCTGTCCCGCGACGACTGGCTGGATGCCGCCTTCCACGCGGTGGTCGAAGGCGGTTTCGACCAGGTGCGTGTGCTAGTGCTGGCCGCGGCATTGGGGGTGACCCGGGGCAGTTTCTACTGGCACTTCGTGGACCATGCCGAGCTGGTGTCGGCCTTGCTGGCGCGCTGGCATGCACGCGAAGCCGCCCTCGGCCAGGCACTGGAGGCGGCGTCCGACCCGGACCCGATGGTGGACCTGGAGCGTTTGCTCGAAGCGGCGCTGTCGCACGGCGGCGCCAACCTGGAGAGCATGCGTTTCGAACTGGCTCTGCGGGGTCTGGGCCGGCGCGACCCACATGTGGCCGGCATGCTGCTGGAAGTCGACGGCCTGCGAATGCGCGTCTTCGAGAGCAAGTTTCTGCGGTTGACCAGCGACCCGCGCGTCGCCGCCGATCTGTCGGTCTTGTTCTATCTGGCCATTGTCGGCAGCAACCAGGCGCTAAGCCGACCGAACAACCCGCCGCAGACCAAGGACTACCTCAAGGGCTTGATCAGCCAGTACCTGATCCGTGACCAGGTTCCCTCCAGGTTGGCGCCCAATGTCGGACCACCCCCTTGAACTGTGCATCCGGGAACTTGCGCACGCGCAGCAAAATGGTGTCTCGGGCCCAGACTGTCGCGCGTGCTGGTGCGCGTGAGGTCCATCATCACCAGTGGATAGCCGTAGATATAGCCTTCAGCGCTCAGCACGGTGGCAGCTACCACGCCGCGCTGCAGGCTTTGCAGCCGGACCTGGCTGGAGCGGCGGCGGGGGCGTCATGGTCCTGCCGCCTGCAGGACGGTGCGAAATCCGATATGGCTGGCGGGGCCGGCGGTCAATTTCCAGACATTGCCTGGCATGTCGGACAGCCCGGCGGCGTTGGGCGCAGAGCAGCCCACGGGTGCCAGCCCGACAAAGCCGTCTTCGGCGGTATTGGCCTCCGGAAACAGGCCCTGCCAGCGCGCATGGGCGGGTGCGTCCTGGTAGCAGTGTAGTGGCCCTTTGCCTTCACCAGCTCGGCCAGGGTCTGTTCGGATGCCGGCATGCCCAGATCGTCAAAGGCCTTGGCCTTGCGGGCGCGTTACGGGTCGATGATGCTCGGCGGGACGTTCGGGTCGCTGCTGCCCAGCCCGCCCACGACGGCGGCGAATGCGCCCAGTGTGGGTGTGAACTGCACCCCAAAGCGCCACGGATAGCGCCCCGTCATCAGTGCGGCCCGTGAGACGGTGCAACCTGCGGCGCCAGCGTAGCTGCGCTTAAAGCGCACACCGTCGCGCGGGAACCTGATGGCGTGGTACCAGCCCAGCGAATTTTGCATCAGGGTCAGCCGGTTCAGGTAGGCCAGCGCCGCGGTGCGCAACAGTGCCAGACTCAGCGGTGGCCTGCTGCGCAGCGCAACGAACAGCACGACACAGGCCTTGCGCAGCAGCGGCCAGAAAATGGCGCACCCGTAGTGCCGGTCGGCGGCACGCGGGCCGTCACCGTAGGCATGGCCCGTCGGGTACACCGCCCGGGCCCGGGCAGGTCCGCCGCACCCCAGCAGAAACATCCCATACAGGGCGGCCACGGCAAGCGCGATGCCCACCGGCCAGGCCTGCATCAGCGGACCACGCGGTAGTCTGCCGTGTGGGCATGCAGCCAGGCGCGCGAGTGGCTGTCGTCCTGGTGGGCCGGGTGGAAGTCGGGCGAGACATAGGCACGCCACTGGGCGTAGTTGCCGCGAATCATGCCGTCGCGGGCGAACAGCGTGCGCATCGCGCTGCGCCAGGTGCTCCAGCGCCACAGGCTGCCGTCATGGCGCAGGTTGCGCGCCGTCTGCAGCAGCACGTCGCCCAGGAAGGTGTAGGTGATGTATTTGAAGACCCGGATGCGCCAGGCCTGCTTGCCGCCTAGTGCCTGGTACATGTCGAAGGCCGTGCTGCGGTGCTCAGACTCTTCGGCGCAATGCCATTGCCATAACAGGCGCAGGCGCGGCTCGGCGCCTGCGAGCACCTCGGGGTGGCGCAGCAGCCAGTCGGAGAAGATGGCGGTGAGGTGCTCGGTGGCAGCAGTGGCTGCCACCTGGTTGCGCAGGTCGTTGTTCTTGTGTGCTTCGCGGCGGCGCAGCGCGCGGCGCTCGATGTCGTTGTCGTATCCCAGCCGTGTCAGGTTGTCGTTGAACAGTGCGTGAATGCGCCGGTGCGTGGCCTCCTGGCCGACAAAGCCCTGCACCTCGACCGCCATGCGCGCGCGCTCGGCCTCGGGCAGGCGCTGCAGGCCGGCACGCACCGAATCCATGAAGAACTGTTCTCCGGCCGGAAAACTCATCGACAGGGCATTGAACAGCGCCGAGCGGAAGGCGTCACCGCCGTTCCAGCGGCCAGGAAAAGGGCTGTCAAGGTCGATCAGCAGGCGGCGGACGGCGAATTCGGTCATGAACGTGGCGCTCTGGTAATTCAATACACAAGTGTATGGATGATTGACTGGCCTGTCAATGCGGGCATGTATGCGGGTATGTATCGTGCAGGCATGTATCGGGTGGCGCAAAGTCTTCAGGTGCGCTGGTTGACCCATTTTGAAAGCCCAGCCTCAGACCTTGCTACTCCAGAATGGTCAGCAATCTCGCCAACGCATCCTCGACCAGAACAGCCGGAGCGGTCTCCACCTTTTTCGTCCCACGATGCTCCAAGTCCAACATGCGTACCGCGTTGACCAGGACCACACCTTGCGTTTCTGTGCCACTGCCCATCAGCGAAACCGCAAAGCCAGCGTACCGCGCGTGATTGCCGCCTGGGGTAATGGGCGCAACCAGGGCGGTACCCCCAGCGCATTGAACTTGCGGGGCGACAGCACCAGCACAGGCCGCATCTTGCGCTATAGCTCACGGCCCACCGTCGGGTTCAGACTGACGCGAACAATGTCTCCACGGTCAAAAAAAACGTGCACTCACCATGCTTCGCGCCCCACAGCCGGCGCGTCGTTCCAGGCTGCGAGCTGATCGTCGTGCATGGCAGTGCTCGCATCGCATTGCGTCAGCAACATGGCCAGTGTGTATTTGTGCGTTGGGCAGATCAACAGGCCTTGCGCAGAAGCTTCCAGCTGTACGGTCTGCCCGGCCTGCATATGCAGCGCCTCTCGAAGCTGCTTGGGAATCACCAAGCCGACGCTGTTGCCAAAGTTCCTGAGAACGGTCTCCATGGATGAATCCTGCTGTTCGACATTGTCAAACAAAGTTTGACAAACCGTTCCCGACGGCAGTAGCGGTGCACCTGGTCTGGGTGAAAGGTCGGGCCAGGAGCGAGAACACCCCTGAACTGCGCCATGCGTGACATGCACACGCGGGTCCGTCTGATACCAAGGGCGATCCTGATCGGTACAACCAGCTAGCGAAAAGTGTTCGGGAGCCCTGCGGGGTCAGCGTGCGCGGCGCCGCCGCACTATCGTGCCCACCAGGCCCAGGCCAGCCAGCATCAGGGCGTAGGTTTCCGGCTCGGGCACCGGCGTGACTGTCAGGGTGAATTTGCCGCCGACGCCCAGGCTGCCCAACTGGATCGTCCAGTTCGTGGCCCCGAGGCCGAGTGAATTACCGAGGTAGATTTCAGAGCTGGCGGGAGCCAAAGAGAGCAACACCCCGTTGCCGAAAACCGAGACCGAAGGCGCTCCGCCGTCAAGGGTCGTTGCGCCGCCCACGACGAAGAATGAGGTGCCGGCGTCCAGGCTCAACGTCACCTGGTCCAGCACGGCGCCAGCCGGCAGCGCGCTGATGATCGAACTGAACAACACGCTGCCAGCGTCGACGTCGCCCTGCTCAAGCAGGAACGTCACCGATGCGCCCAGGGTGTTGAAGAAACCAAAATCCACGCCAGCCTGCAGCCCCCCGACAAAAGCGGTATTGACGATATTGCCGTTGTCGTTGGACGACGAGACCGTGAGCGCGTGGCTGGGCTGGGCTGCCAGAAGCAGACTGGCGCAAGCAATGCTGAGGGTGGAGAGCAGGTTTTTCATGGCGTGGGTTTGCGGTTAGTTGGCGTTTACGACGCGGTTTTGCACGATGTGCGGTACGACTGCAGATAGTTTTGACCACCACGATGACAACTGCACGCTGCATTTCGTCGCGGCTGCCTGCAGGCATGAGCCGTTCGGACGTGTCAACAGCGGTGCACCAAGTCAAAGGTGTCATTTGCAAGGACTACCGTTGAGCTCTCCCAACTTGACCTGCCGGCCCGCCACCGGCGCCACGATGCCATGAGCAATGACCGTAAGTTCGACCGCCGCGCCTTCATCCGTGGCCTGGGTGCCGGTGCAATCGCCGCCTCGCCTTTTGTCCGCCACGCAGTGGCTGCCGCCGACCCATCTTCGGCGTTTCAGCACGGCGTCGCCAGTGGTGATCCCCTGGCGGACCGCGTCATCATCTGGACCCGTGTCAGTCAAGGCCCTGGCACAGTGGTGCCTGTGTTCTGGGACGTTGCGCTCGACGCCGGATTTAGGCAGATGCTGCGGCGTGGCCGGATGCTGGCGCAGGCGGCGTCTGACTACACCGTCAAGATCGATGTGCTGGGCCTGCCGGCCAACACCAAGTTGTATTACCGCTTTCGCACCGGCCGGCAGGAGTCACCCACCGGCATCACGCGCACCTTGCCGATCGGCAGTGTCACGTCTGTCAAGATGGCGGTGTTCTCGTGCTCCAATTTTCCAGCCGGGTACTTCAATGCGTACGCCGACGCGGCCTTGCAGGACGTCGACGTGGCCCTGCACATTGGCGACTACATCTACGAGTACGGCGCCGGTGGCTACGCGTCGCAGGATGCGCTGGCGCTCGGCCGGGTCTCGACACCGGCCACCGAATTGCTCTCGCTGGCGGACTACCGGGAACGTTATGCGCAATACCGTGGCGATGCCGACCTGCAGGCAGCCCATGCGGCATTCCCCTGGATCTGTGTCTGGGATGACCACGAATTCACCAACGACACATGGAAGGCCGGCGCACAGAACCACCAGGCGAATGAAGGCGACTTCTTTGTGCGTCGCGCTGCCGCCCTGCAGGCCTACTACGAGTGGATGCCGATCCGTGCGGTCGAGCCTGCGCGGCCACTGCGCATCTTCCGCTCCTTCACGTTCGGCAACCTGGTGGATCTGCACATGCTCGATACGCGTGCCATCGGCCGCGATCTGCAACTCTCCTATCCCAGTTACTTCGGCCCGACTGGCTTCAACACGGCGGCCTTCAGTGCCGACCTCACCCAGCCCGGGCGGCAATTGCTGGGCGCCGAGCAGACCCAATGGCTGGCGGGTCGGCTGGCCAGCACCAGCGCCACCTGGACCGTGCTGGGCCAGCAGGTGCTGATGGGGCGCATGAACATTCCCGCGCCCGTGGTGTTGCAACAAATCAGCTTCTCTGCCTACAGCGCCCTGCTGTTCAAGGCGGGCACTGCCCCTGCCACGCTGACCCCCGGCGAGATCGCCATCCTCGCGCAACCCGCCATCCCCTACAACCTCGACGCCTGGGACGGCTACTTTGTGGCGCGCGAGACGGTTCTGGGTGCCGCGCGGGCCACCAACAAAAACCTGGTCGTGCTGTCGGGCGATACGCACAACGCCTGGGCCAGCGATCTGGTGGATGTTCAGGGACGTCCTGTGGGTGTGGAGTTCGCCACGCCAGGCATCAGTTCGCCCGGCCTGGAAGAGTTTTTCCCTGCTGAACCGCCAACCGCCGTGGCGGCCGGCCTGGAGCAGCTCATCGGGCCGCTGGTGTACGCCGAGACCGCCAGCCGCGGGTACATGCTGGTTACCGCCACGCCGGGCGAATGCCGGGCCACCTGGCGTTATGTCAGTACGGTCAAGAGCCCTACCTACACCGCATCTACCGGCAAGGAGCTGCGCGTGTTGCCGGGTGCTGGCAACCGGCGCCTGGTGCCGGTCTAAAGGCCCCGCACCCCGGCAGCGGGCCGGTCAATCCTGGGCCTTGAGAGCCGCCATGGGGTACGCCGGGCCATAATGCCTGCATGACATGGTCCATCATTGCCCGGGACGACTCCGGGCGCCTCGGGGTCGCCGTTGCGAGCAAGTTTTTTTCGGTTGGTTCGCTGTGCGCGCATAGGCGCCGCGGTGTGGGCGCGGTGTCGACCCAGGCCCTGATGAATCCGCTGCATGGCCTCGGTGGCCTGGACCGCATGGCAGCCGGCCAGACCGCGGAACAGGCGATTGCTGGTCTGACCGGTGGCGACGCAGGTCGTGACCAGCGCCAGGTGCTGCAGCTGCCCCCCACGGTTGCCCAGCGGCCCTTGCCCACAGCGCCTGTGGCGATATGGCCCGGCCTGTCGATCTTCCTGCTGGTGCTGTCATTCAACCTGCTGGGCGACGGTTTGCGCGATGCGCTCGACCCGCGCCAGCGCTGAGCCCGCAGCCCGCCCATCACTTTTACGAGCCATCGCCATGCAATTCAACTGGACCAATCCCTACCCCACCGTGCGCAGCCCCGTGATGGCTCGCAATGTCGTCTCTACCTCGCAGCCGCTGGCGGCGCAGGCCGGCTTGCGTATATTGCAAAAGGGTGGCAATGCGGTCGATGCCGCCATCGCCACCGCCGCTTGCATGACCATCGTGGAACCAGTCTCCAACGGCCTGGGCAGCGACAACTTCGCCATTCTGTGGGATGGCCAGCAACTGCATGGCCTGAATTCGTCAGGGGTGGCCCCCGCTGCCTGGAACCCGGAGTATTTCGCGCGCCGGCACGGCGACACGATGCCGATGCGCGGCTGGGATACTGTCACCACCCCTGGCGCGGTGGCCGGCTGGGTGGCACTGTCCGAGCGCTTTGGCAAGCTGCCCTTCGCCGACTTGCTGGAGCCAGCCATCGAACTGGCCGAACGCGGCCATGGCGTGGCCACGATCGTGGCCGACAAGTGGGCGCGCGCCGTGCCGCTGTTGCAGGATCTGCCAGGGTATGCACACGCCTTCATGCCGCGTGGCCGCGCACCGCTGCCGGGCGAGCGCTTCGTGTTCGCCGAAGCCGGCGCCACACTGCGCAAGATCGCCGAATCCGAGGGCGAATCGTTCTACCGCGGCGAGATCGCCGAGCAGCTGGTAGCCCATGCTGCCGCCCATGGCGGCAGCATGACGCTGGCCGACCTGGCGGGCTACCAGCCGGAGTGGGTCACCCCGATCGAGATGGACTATGCCGGTTACACGCTGCACGAAATCCCGCCCAACGGTCAGGGTATTGCGGCACTGATGGCACTGGGCATGCTGGAAAAACTCGACCTGGCCAGCCTGCCGGTCGACAGCCTGGAGTCGCAGCATCTGCAGATCGAGGCCATGAAACTCGCTTTTGCCGACACCTACCGCTGGGTGGCCGACCACCGTTCGATGACCCAGGTGACGCCCGAAGACCTGTTGTCCGACGCGTATCTGACTGAGCGCGTGCGCCTGATCGACCGCCAGCGGGCCACGCATTTCCAGCACGGTACGCCGCCGCGCGGCGGCACGATCTACCTGACCGCAGCCGACGAGAGCGGCATGATGATCAGCCTGATCCAGTCCAACTACATGGGCTTTGGCAGCGGCATCGTGGTGCCCGGTACCGGCGTCAGCCTGCAGAACCGCGGCCACGGCTTCACGCTCGACCCGAACCATCCGAATGTGGTGGCGGGTGGCAAGCGGCCGTTTCACACCATCATTCCCGGCTTTTTGACCCAGAACGGCCGTCCGCGCATGAGTTTCGGGGTGATGGGCGGCAACATGCAGCCCCAGGGCCACTTGCAGACGCTGGTGCGCATGCTCACCCATGCCCAGAACCCCCAGGCAGCCTGCGATGCACCGCGCTGGAAGGTGGGCACGGGCCTGTCGATCGACTGCGAGACCACCATGGACCCGGCCCTGGTACAAGGCTTGCGCGACCGTGGGCACCAGATCGAGGCCTATCAGGACTCGTACATGGACTTCGGCGCCGGCCAGTTCATCTGGAAGTTGTCTGACGACCTGCAAGACGGTTATGTGGCCGCCAGCGATTCCCGCCGGGACGGCCACGCAGCTTGTTTTTGAGCAAAAAGCCACGTCTAAACGTAAAAATAGGCCTCAATAACGATTCAGTTCTGCCGTTAACAGTTCACGAGCGGGCCGAAACCCGCAGTGTGAACAAGGTACTCGACACCATGCAACTCCCCTCCGTCGACCGTCAACCAGGTGTGCGCCCCGCCGGCGCAGCCCTGGAGCCGTCGCCCGGTCCGCGGGTGGTGCCGGTGCAGCCAGTCAATCCGCCAGAGCAGGTTCGCCAGCCGGGCGTCATCAACAACATCAGCCAGGACGCAGTCCAGCAGGCCCTGGCCAGCGAGTCCGTGTACCGCAGCGTCAAGGATCCGGTGCAGCGCAGCCCGGACGCCGAGCGCCCCGAAAGCGACTGGACGATCAAGCGGCCGCTGCCGCAAAAGGTCGAGGAGCCGCCGCCAGAGCCGATTTCCAAGCGGCTGCTCGAATTCCTGCGCTCGATGTGGCGCGCGAGTGGCAGCGTGGTCGAGATGTCGCAGCCCCAGAGCCAGAACCAGAACATGGCCCTGAACCAGAACAACCCCCAGGCCACGCCGGGGTTGCTGGCCAAGGAAGAGCTGACCTACACGCCCAGCAAGATCAAGAAGAACGAGAAACTCTGACACTGGCCGCGGCGCTTGGCCTACGATGGCGCCATGCATACGTCCGCACTGGTCCTTTTTTCCGGCGGACAGGATTCCACCACCTGCCTCGCGCAGGCCCTGGCACGCTACCCCCACGTTGAAACCATCGGTTTCGACTACGGCCAACGGCATCGGGTCGAACTCGATGCCCGCCTGACCGTCCTGCGTGAGTTGCGCACCCGCTTCCCGTCGTGGGGTGCCCGGCTGGGCGAAGACCACGTGCTCGATGTGCCGGTCATTGGCCAGATAAGTGAGGGGTCGCTCACGCATGAGATGGCATTCAAACTGGAATCCAGTGGCTTGCCCAACAGTTTCGTGCCGGGCCGCAACCTGCTGTTCCTGACGCTGGCAGCCGCTGTGGCACACCGGCGCGGCCTGCAGGTGCTGATCACGGGCGTCTGCGAAACCGATTTTTCCGGCTACCCCGATTGCCGCGACGACACCATGAAAGCGCTGCAACTGGCCTTGTCATTGGGCATGGACCGGCGCTTTCTGGTGGAGACGCCGCTGATGTGGATCGACAAGGCCGCCACCTGGGCGCTGGCGCAAGCGCTGGGCGGCCCGGCGCTGGTCGATCTGGTGATCGAGCACACCCATACCTGCTACCTCGGCGACCGGAGCCACCGGCATGCCTGGGGTTATGGCTGCGGCCAGTGCCCGGCATGCGTGCTGCGGGCGCGCGGATATGCCGGCTTCAGGCCGGACTTGCCGTCACCTTGACCGCAAAGCGGGCTGGTGCGTCCTCGGGCCGGGGTTGCAATTCCCAGCGCGTGCTGTGGAAGGCAGCAACCGACGGCTTGTGGGCAATCGACACCAACCCGCCGCCGGTGCTGCCGACCATCGCCAGCAGGCGCTCGTACAGGGCTTTTTCGGCCGGTTCATCCAGGGCGCTGGTGGCCTCGTCTGCGAACACCCAGGCCGGCTGCTTGAGCAGTACCCGTGCAATGGCCAGGCGCTGCTGTTCTCCGCCGGACAACTTCTGGCCCCAGGCGCCGGACTGGTCGAGTTCGGTGGTCAGTGCCGGCAGCAGGGCGTCGCGCAGGGCCTGCTGCATGGCCGCATCGGAATAGCGGCTGGCCGGCTCCGGGTAGGCCAGGGCCTCGCGCAGCGGTCCGTTGGGGAAATACGGGCGCTGTGGAATGAACATCGCATGGTCGGGTCGGGCGACGGCGCCACTGGCATGCGGCCAGATCCCGGCCAGTGTGCGGAACAGCGTCGACTTGCCGCTGCCCGACGGCCCCTGCAGCAAAATCCGGTCGCCGGCGTTTGCGTGCAATGTGACGTCCGCCAACAGCGGGGTGCCGTTGGGTAGCGCGATGTCCAGGTGGTCGACCGCCAAGTCGTCGGCCACGGATTCCGTCAACCGGAGGTTGCCCACTTCGGCAACGCTGATCGCGTCGTCAAAACTGGTCAGCCGGTCGACAGTGGCGCGCCACGCCGCCAGGCTGCTGTAGTTGTCGACAAACCAGCTCAGCGAATCCTGCACCCGCCCAAAGGCCGAATTGATCTTCATCAGGTCGCCCAGCTGAATCGCACCACTGAAGAAACGCGGCGCCGCCACGATCATCGGGAAGATGACGGCTGCCTGCCCGAAGAAGCTGGTGAACCAGATCAGGTTCTTCTGCGCCTTGATCAGGCGCAGGTAGTTCGTCAGCACGGAGCCAAAGCGGGTGTCCAGATGGGCCCGCTCAACCGGCTGGCCCCGGTCGAGCGCAATCGCCTCGCTGTACTCGCGCACCCGCATCAAGTGGTGCCGGTAATCTGCCTCCCGGCGCTGCTGCTCGAAGTTGAGTCGGATCTGCGGCCGCCCGATGTAGTGGGTGAGCACACTGCCCACCAGGCAGTAGAGCACCGCCATCCACACCATGAAGCCCGGTATCGTGTACTGGTTACCCTGGAAGCTGAAGGCAAAGGCGCCCGACAGCCCCCACAGGATGCCGACGAAACTCACCAGGGTGACTACGGCGTTGAGCAGGCCCATGGTCAGGCCCACCGTCTGGGCGGTGAAGCCGTTGACATCCTCCGAGATGCGTTGGTCCGGGTTGTCAGGCGCGGACTGCTCGTCCTGGGTGTAGCGGCTCAGCTCCATCTGGTAGAAGGCATTGCCGGCCAGCCAGCGCTGCATGTAGTAGCGGGTCATCCACTGGCGCCATTGCATCTGCAGCAATTGCGTCAGGTAGAAGCGGTAGACCGCGATGACGATGGCAATGAAGGCCAGGTAGCTGAAGGTGCCGATCTCGGTCCAGAAAACCGCCTCCTTTTTCTCCTGCAGGGCATCGTAGAAGCGGCCGAACCAGTCGTTGAACAACACTGCCATGTAGACCGAACCCAGATTCAACGCGACGATGGCAGCAAACATGCCGCGCGCCTGCCATTTCTGGTCGGACTGGAAGTACGGCGTGGACAGACGGACCACCCGTTTCACGAAGAAACTGAAGCTGGCGATCTTGCTGGTGAGAGGCATGGCGGGCAGACCTTTCAGGAGGAGGGGTTGGAGATGCCGCTGGCCACATGCCCCGAGGGCACATGCTGCGCGGCGGATTCGATGTGGCCGGTCTGGTCGTCAAAGAAGAAGTCGGGTTCGAACTCACGCAGGAACTCGCCCTTGGCCAGGCCGCCCAGGAACATGGCCTCGTCCACCTCGATGTTCCAGTTCATGAGCGTGCGGATGGCGCGTTCATGGGCCGGTGCGCTGCGCGCCGTGACCAGTGCCGTGCGGATGCGCATGGCGGCGGTGCCTTCCTGCTGCAGGCGCTGCAGTGCCAGCAGCAGGGGCTTGAATGGCCCGGCCAGCAAAGGCTGGGATGCCTTTTCGGTTTCATGGCGCTGAAAGGCCGACAGACCCTCGCGCTGGTAGACCTGCTCGGCCTCGTCGCTGAAAAGCACGGCATCGCCGTCAAAGGCGATGCGCACTTCATGCGGATGCGCTTCGCTGGCCCGCGCCGATTGCGGATACACCTGGGCCGCCGGCACGCCGGCATCGAGCGCCGCCCGCACGTCGCTGAGATGTGCCGACAGGAACAGGTTGGCATGCAGCGGGCGGAGGTAGCGCCAGGGCGGCTGTCCGCGTGTGAAGCTGCCGCGCTGGATCGACAGGCCATAGTGTTTGGCAGAGCGAAACACGCGCATGCCAGACACCGGGTCGTTGCGCGAGAGGATGACCACCTCGACCGGCTGCGACGGTGCTGCTGCGCCTTCCACCTGCTGTTGGTTGAACGCCAGCAACTTGCGCACCAGCGAAAACGCCACGCCAGGTTTGGCCGGAGTGTCGAGCCGCTCCAGCTGCAAGGCCATGTAGGCCCGGTCGCGGTGCTGGCCATCACCCTGGTCGAAGACGCTGTTTTCCTCTTCGAAGTCGAACAATGCACGCGACGAGATGGCCACCACCAGCTTGCCTTCGAGGGATGTGCTCATGGGGGTGGATCCTTGTGTTTCTGGCTCTGGCTCTGGCTCTGGCCCCGGCTTTTTGGGGCGGTGCGTTGGCGGCGGGGCTTTGCAGGACTCCCTTGGCGGTGGCTTGGCCCGGGACTACCTTGGCGGTGGCCCGCGTCGCAGCAGGCGGTGCCCGGTGGGGGCTCACGTCGGCGCGGTCGGGCGCTGAACGCGCCGACGGACCTGCGGTGCTCGGTGGCGGGTCGCATCGCCAAACTCGCTGCGCGCCCTGCGGGCGCTGCGCGCAGACAGTGGCGATGAGTCAGAGCACGAAGTGCGCTGCGCGCACCGACCCACCCCCTGCGCTCCTCGGCACGCCGCCGAAGTCGCCCCCACCGGGCACCGCCTGCCGCGACGCTCCTCATGCAATGTGCGTTACCCCAACCTTCGGCACACGGGGCGCAATTGCGACCGTCTATCGCCAACCGCGTGGGCGCGCAGGCCAAACCGGCGCGCGACCAGCCGCCGCAGGCCCACCACGCTCCACCCCCCCGCCAAAAACTCGTCGCCCAAGGCGTGTGGGGGCCGGGTGCGGCGCGCCTCTGGGGCGCTGAGGAGCGTAGGGCTTGCGGCCAGCGCGCAGCGCGTTCGTCAACTGACTCATCGCCACTGTCTGAGCGTAGAGAGCGCAGCGAACGCAGCGAGTTTGGCGATGCGGCCGCAAGACCGAGCACCGCAAGGCAGTCGGCGCGTCCAGCGCCCGACCGCCCCAGTGAAGCGCCGCACCCGGCCCCCACACGCCTTGGGAGACGCAACAGCGAACCCACACGCCTTGGGCGACGCAACAGCGAACCCACACGCCTTGGGCAACGCGAGAGCAAACCCGTGTGCGTTGGGCGACGCAACGCTGCTTGGACGCGGAAGCCAAAAGCGCATGCCGCCACGGTCATGTCTGCTGCAGGAACATCCGGTAGGCCGGATTGGTGGTCTCTTCGACAAACGGGTACCCCAGCGCTTCGAGGAAGTTGGCGAAGTCCTGGTCGTCGGCGGCGGGCACCTGCAGGCCCACCAGAATGCGGCCGTAATCGGCGCCCTGGTTGCGGTAGTGGAACAGGCTGATGTTCCAGCCCGGGCGCATCATGCTCAGGAACTTCATCAGCGCACCGGGCCGCTCGGGAAACACGAAGCGCATCAGGCGTTCGTTGCGGGCCAGTGCCGTGTGGCCACCCACCATGTAGCGGATGTGCTCCTTGGCCAGCTCGTCGTGGGTCAGGTCCAGCGCGGTGAAACCGTGCTTGTTGAAGTTGGCCGTGATTCGCGTGCTCTCACCCTTGCCGTGGGTGGTCAGGCCGACGAACACATGCGCCTGCGTGGCGTCGCTGATGCGGTAGTTGAACTCGGTCACGTTGCGCGGGCCGCCGGGCAGTTCGCCGATCAGGGCGCAGAAACGCTTGAAGCTGCCGCGCTCCTCGGGGATCGTCACCGCGAACAGGGCTTCGCGCTCCTCGCCCACCTCGGCACGTTCGGCCACGAAGCGCAGGCGGTCGAAATTCATGTTGGCACCGCACAGGATCGCGGCGTAGGTCTCGCCTTGGGTCTTGTGGGTGGCCACGTACTGCTTGATGGCGGCCACAGCCAGCGCGCCAGCGGGTTCGACGATGCTGCGGGTGTCGATGAAGACGTCCTTGATGGCGGCGCACACCGCGTCGGTGTCGACCGTCATGAACTCGTCGACCAGGCCGCGTGCGATGCGAAAGGTCTCTTCGCCCACCAGCTTCACCGCGGTGCCATCGGAAAAAAGACCCACGTCTTTCAGGGTCACGCGCCGGCCGGCGCTGACCGACTGCGCCATTGCGTCCGAGTCGTTCATCTGCACGCCGATCACGCGGATGCCGGGGCGCACCGCCTTGATGTAGTTGGCCACGCCGGACACCAGCCCGCCGCCGCCGATGGCCACGAACACCGCATGCAGCTCGCCCTGGTGCTGGCGCAGGATCTCCATGCCGACGGTGCCCTGGCCGGCGATCACGTCCGGGTCGTCGAAGGGGTGCACGAAGGTCAGGCCCTGCGCGGTCTGGAGCTTCAGGGCGTGGGCGTAGGCTTCGGAATAGCTGTCACCGACCAGTGCGATCTCGGCACCCAGGGCACGCACGGCGTCCACCTTGACCTGCGGGGTGGTGATGGGCATCACGATCACCGCGCGGCAGCCGAGCTTGTGGGCGCTTAGCGCCACGCCCTGGGCATGGTTGCCGGCGGACGCGCAAATCACGCCCTTGGAGAGTTGCTCGGGCGACAGCTGCACCATGCGGTTGTAGGCGCCACGCAGCTTGAAGCTGCGTACCGGTTGCTGGTCTTCGCGCTTGAGCAGCACCTGGTTGTGCAGCCGCTGGCTGAGGTTGCGGGCTGGCTCCAGGGGGGACTCGATCGCGACGTCGTAGACGCGGGCTGTGAGGATCTTCTGCAGGTAGTCGGCGGGGGTCAGCGCGGGCGTGTTCATGGGGGCGTCGGAGTGGTCTGGGGGATCATAAGCGCCCGCGCTGCACGGGGCTGGGGTGTCGGCGGCTATAGTTTGGCTCTCAACCACACAAGGGCCTCGCACCATGGAATGCACAGTCAGCTGGACCGGGGGTTCGGGCACGCGCTCGGGCATGGGATTCCTGGCCGAGACCGGCAGCGGCCACACCCTGATCATGGACGGCGCGCCCGACGCAGCCAAACCCGATAACGGCGGCCAGAACCTCGCGCCGCGGCCGATGGAGACCCTGCTGGCCGGCGCCGGCGGTTGCACGGCTTATGACGTGGTGCTTATCCTCAAGCGCGGCCGCCACGATGTGCGCAACTGTTCGTGCAAGCTCACCGCGCAACGCGCCGAGACCGAACCCAAGGTGTTTACGGCCATCCACATGCATTTCACGGTGTCGGGCAAGGGGGTGCCGGCGGCGGCCGTGGAGCGCGCCATCGCGATGAGCCACGACAAGTATTGCTCGGCCACGATCATGCTGGGCAAGACGGCCTCGATCACCACCAGTTTCGATTTGACCGAGGTTTGATGTCCCATTCGGACACGTGCATCGTCAGTGGGTAGCGCTCCCGGTGCCAGCGGCTTCAGATCCGGTGTGCCACCGTGGTCATCACTTTGGCTGCAGCACGCATCAACTCCTGTACCGGACCCGGTAGTGCAATCGCCCCTGCGTGGCGCGCTTCGCTGGCATGTTGCGCTTCGTCCGCCTGCATCTGCGCCACGATGGCGCGCGAGGCGTGGTCGCCGGCGGGCAGCGCGTCCATGTGGCCCTGCAAATGGGCTTCTACCTGCTTTTCGGTCTCCACCACAAAACCCAGGCTGATACGGTCGCCCAGACGCCCGGCCAGCAGCCCCAAGCCGAAGGCCCCCGCGTACCACAACGGGTTGAGCAGGGACGGGCGCGCGCCCAGTTCTTCCAGACGCTGGTGCGTCCAGGCCAGGTGATCCGCTTCTTCGGCGCTGGCGCGCTCGTATTGGGCACGCAAAGCGGAGTTGCGCGTGCCCAGCGCCTGCGCGGCATATAGCGCCTGGGCGCAGACTTCGCCCACATGGTTGACCCGCATCAGCGCGCCGGCCTGGTCCTTTTCAGCCTGACTCAATTCGGTGGAGTGCTCGGGCACGGTCGGACAGGGCCGCGAGGCATGCGGTTTGGCGAAAATCGTGCGCAGGGCGCCGTCGGCTGTTGCGAGGATGGCGTCGATCATGGCTGGTAGCTCCGGAAAATGGATTGAAAACGGGTAAGCCCAGCGTACGCCTGCGCGGGCCGCCATGGGGTTGTTATGGTATCTGGCAAAGATCCACCAGCGTTTCCTCCGACACCAGAATTTCAGCCTGTTCTGTTGCCAGGTTCAGCGCTGGTGCAGGAACTCACCCCACAACACCTCGTCGAATGGTGCGCTGGCGCAACCGCGCCATGCTGCCGACGGCGACCGGGGGGGGCTGCATGTCCGACACTCGGGTGGCGCACGACGACTGGGCCGCTGCGCCGACCCTGCCAACGCGTCACCCTGGAAAGAACCACACCATGAGCCGACTGGATTCCTTCATTCGCCGCATGCAGGCCCAACGTGCCTGCATTGACGCGGCGGCCACCCAACTGAACGGCCTGCAGGGCCCGGTGCTGGAACTGGGGCTTGGCAACGGCCGGACTTACGATCATCTGCGGGAACGCTTCCCGGACCGCCCGATCTTCGTTTTCGAGCGGCAGGTGGCCGCCCATCCGGACTGCATCCCGCCCGACCACTTCCTGCGCCAGGGCGAACTCCGCGACACCATTCCGGCTTTTGCCGCCGAGGGTCAGCCCGGTGCGGCTCTGATCCATGCCGACGTCGGGAGTGGTGACAAGGGGGCATCCGGGCAGCTCGCAGCGGACTTGGCTCCCCACTGGGCCCGCATTCTGGCGCCAGGGGGATTTCTGGCCTCGGACCAGGCCGTGGACCAGCCCGGCCTGGATCCCTGGCCCATGCCGGAGGGCGTCGACCCTGGTCGCTACCACCTGTACCGTCGATCCGCCTGACGCGGGCACCTGTCAGGCCGCTCCGGAGGATATTTCATGCGATTGCGCACATTCTTTTCAACCCCCGTTTTGGCAGAGAATTATTTTTGTTGCAGCCCTGCAACGGAAAAAACTTAACACAACAAAAATTCGACCAAACTCTTTGCCAAACCGGGGCGCCTCTGGTGCAATAGCTCCAACTTCCTGAAATAGGAGGTTGGCCCGGGGATCCAGATACCTCTTCCGGAGCCCTATGTTTAACCTTGGAGAAACTTGAAATGAAAAAAACCCTCGTTGCACTGGCTGCTCTGGCAGTGGTCGGTGTTGCATCGGCCCAGTCGACCGTGACCCTGTTCGGCAGCATCGACGCCTCCGTCGGCAAGAACCAGCTCAAGCAAACCGGCGTGTTCCCCGGCGCTGTCGCTGCTGATGTTGGCATGAACGTCAACTCCGGCACGCAGAACGGCTCACGTTGGGGCCTGCGTGGCACGGAAGACCTCGGCGGCGGCATGTCGGCGATGTTCAACCTGACCAGCGGTTTCAACGTTGATACCGGCACCATGGCCCAAGGCGGTCGGCTGTTTGGTCGCGAAGCCTGGGCTGGTCTCAAAGGCGGCTTTGGCCAAGTGTCCCTGGGCCGTCATGTGACGCCCGCAGCCGATGGCCCCTGGGCCATCACTGGCGGCTATGCCAACTACGACGCATGGGCTAGCACCACGCAAAATGGTGGCTTCGGCAACGCCGCGTCGATCGCACATGACAACGTTCGCAAGGACAACTCCCTGCGTTACATGACTCCCGTCATGGGTGGCTTCTCCGGTGTTCTGCTGTGGGCCCCGGGCGAAAACGGCATTGCCAACGGCGCCAACAACTCCAACTACTGGAGTTTGGGCCTCGGTTTTGTGAACGGTCCGATCAACGTGCAGTTTGCCTACGAAGCCGACAAGGTTCTGGGCGCCGCTCTGGCAGCAAGTCCCGTTGGTAACAACCAAAAGACCTGGGCCTTGGCCGCTACCTATGATCTAGGTGTTGTGAAGCTCGGCGGTTCGTATCAGCGCGCCAGCCTGACGACGTTTGACGACAAGGGTTACGCCCTGTCGGCATCAGCTCCTCTGGGACCAGTCTCGATGGACTTCGAATACGCTCGTGAGAAGACCACGAACTCCGGTGCTTTTGCTTCCCGAGCCAGCGCCATCAACTTCCGCGTGAACTACCCGCTGAGCAAGCGTACCAAGCTGTACGTCCTGCTGTCGGATGGCACGTCCAAGACCGCTGTCGTTGGCGCCAAGCAAGACCTGAGCCGCTTCCAAGTCGGTATGCGTCACGTGTTCTGATTCCCGCGCTGGCTTGATGCCAGTGTGAGAGTTTGAAAGATCAAAAAGCCCCGCTGTGGAAACACAGCGGGGCTTTTTTTTTGGTGCGCCCAGTATGGGCGCACTCTTGGAGGTGCAAGTCCTCCCGCGAGCTGATCACAGTGAGCGAAGGGAAGCGCAACTGCATGAGGGTGACCGAGTGTGGGAAGGAAGCGTGGATCGTAAATTGCGAGCCGATGGACAAGAACCAGATAGAAGGCGGTGCCGACCAAGGCAAGCGGGCCAAAAACCGCGAAGCCTTTGTGATCAAGGGGCGGCGGCGTAAATCTGGCGGTTGTGCAATGAAGGAGTGCGGTCTTACCTGGGGAGATCTCGCCCATGCGTCAGATGCCCGAGGAATCGGGGCGGGCGAGCGCAGTGCGCGGTGAAGCCGCGCATGATCCCGCCAGCGACGAAGCCGAGTGCCCGCGACATGAAACGACAGACACAGGGTTGGGGCTGCTCGGCGCAGCCTTGACGAGAGAGAACCTGCAACGCGCGTTC